>SL_5KL_010_SEDDRAFT_10000944_pt1 | contig 18239 bp, 10 predicted proteins | sample SodLakKL_010_SED_FD_9118 | JGI IMG/M metagenome (IMG submission 9118)
CCCCCTGCCCGCCGGCGGCCGGGCGCGGCCGACCCTCTCGCGGGTCGGCCGCCCGGCGCTTCTCACAGCCCTCCTCATCTGGGGAGCCGCCGGTGGGCTGGCGGCCCAGACACCGCAGAGCGTCGAGCCCTTTGGCCTTGAAGACACCTTCCGATACACGACCACGTCGCTCCAGGCCCTGAGCCCCGATGGGCGATGGGCTCTTCTGGCCTCCACCGCCATGGAAGACCGGCTGGGGATCGACAATTACCGGTTCGCCGACCCCACCTATACCGCTCCGGTCCGGACCCACGTCGTTCTGGTGAGCCCCTCTACCGGCGAGGAGCGGGAGATCTTCCCCGGCCCGGTGCAGCTTCAGCGATCGGCCTGGTCTCCCGATGGGCGCTACCTGGCTGTGGTTGTGCGGGATGTCCCGGGTTCGGGCGGGGATGCCGGCGCCGGGGAGGATTCCGGTCCAAGGGACAACGCCACTCCGGCAGGCGGCCTCGATGACGCACCCTTCCAGGTGCGGGTGCTGGATGTGGGCGAGGGGGGAGGGTTGGACTGGCGGGAGGTCACCCTTCCGCCCCACCGCCTCATGACGGGCGACGCTCAGATCCACTGGGATCCCGACGGTTCCCGCCTCCTCATGGACGCCCGGACCGCGGCGTGGGCCGAGCGGGCTCGGGAGCGCTTCCTCCACGAAGTCCACGGCCCTATCGTGGTCCGCTCCAGCGAGGACCCCTTCCTCTCCTGGGAGGAGGTGCGCCGGTACGGACTGGAGCGGGGCATCCTGGCTTGGGATCCGGCGTCCGGGAGTGTGAGGGAGCTCCGGGACGATGAATCCATCGGCGTCTGGAGCCCCCTCCCCGGCGGCGCGCTCCGGGTCCACGTGGACATTACCGAAGGAACGGACTATGACCGGATCCTGGGGCGGGACGACCGGATCCAGGTGGAAGCTCCCGGTGAAGCCGAGCCCAGGGTGCTCATCCCCAACGACCGGGGCCTGTCACCGCGCTGGTCCGGCGACGGTACGGCGTGGGCCTGGTCCGCCGAGGGGGAACTCCTGTTTCAGGCTGTGGAGATGGACGAGCCCCGGGCCCTGGCGGACTCGGCCTCCGATGACGAGCCCCGATTCCGGCCCGAGCGCCTCAGCCGGGACGGATCCCTTCTTTTGGCTGGAGCCGACACCGGATACTGGATCATCGATACCTCCTCGGGAGAGCGCACCCGGCTCTTGGAGCTGGATCCCGACGATGACGAAGCCCCGCGCTGGTCTGCCCTGGGGTGGGACGACGGCGGTCGGGACCTGTACCTCCTCGAGTCGAGCCGCACCCGTTGGGAGTGGGCCCTCCACCGGTTCGACGCCGCATCGGGGAGCCGGGTGGAGCTCACCCGAGGCGACACCCGGATCGCGGGTCTCGACCTCTCAGACGACGGGGAGGTGCTCGTTTACACCGCCATCTCCCCGGGCCATCCCCCCCGTCTCATGGTGACGAACCGGGACTTCCGGGAGGTCCGTGAACTCGGGTCCGACCCCAACCCCTGGCTCGCCGAACGTAGCCTCGGGGAATTGGAGCTCATCCGCTACCTGGATGTGGACGGCGAGGAGCTCTTCGGAATCCTTCATCTCCCGCCTGGATTTCGGGATGACCGGAGGTATCCCACCGTCTTCATCCTCTACGAGACCTTCTTCAACCCGAGCTTCGATACCCAGGCCCGGCTTCTGAACGCCCACGGGTATGTGGTGGTGCAGCCCTCGGTGAATCTCGTGCAGGGGAGGCCCGGGGAAGGGTGGCTGAAGGGGGTCACCGCCGCCGCCAACCACCTCATCGAACGCGGGATCACCGATCCGGAGCGGATAGGGATCCAGGGGGTGAGCTACGGCGGGTACGCCGTGAACCTGCTGGTGGCCCAGACCCCCCGCTTTGCCGCCGCCATCAACATCTCCGGGAAGACGAACATGGTGAGCTTCTACACCGACTCGCCCCGGCTCGGCACCCGGAACACCCACGCGCCGGAGCGGAGCCAGGACCGGATCGGCGGAACGCTCTGGGAGATGCCGCAGCGATACCTGGACCATTCGGCAGTCATGGTGGCCGACCGGATCCACACCCCGCTCCTCCTCCTCACCGGGCAGCAGGACCACAACGTCACCGAGCGGACCACCTCGGAGATGTTCTACGCCCTCCGCCGTCTTGGACGCACGGTGGAGTGGGTCAGCTACATCGATGGCGGCCATGGGATGCCCAGGTCCACCCGGGCCGAGGCCGAGGACTACCTGACCCGGATCCTGGACTGGTACGACCGGTACATGCCTGAGCCCACCGCTGCCAGCGCCGACGCCGACGCTGACGCCTCGCCTGAGGACGCCACCCGGACCCTCCTGCCCTACTGATGTCTGCCAACCGCTACGAAGAACAGTCGAAAAAGGGGTGGTTCGGAGTCTTCCTGGACATGGTGGAACGGCTGGGGAACCTCCTGCCCCACCCGGTCACCCTCTTTGCGCTCTTCGCACTGGGGGTGGTCCTGGTTTCGGGGATCGCCGGATGGTTCGAGCTGGCGGTTGCCGACCCTCGCCCCGAGGGGGCCCCCGGGCGGAGCCCCACCGGGGAGATCCAGGCCATCAGCCTCATGAACGGGGACGGGGTCAGGCGGATCGTGGAGCAGCTCGTCACCAACTTCACCGGCTTCGTCCCCCTGGGCACGGTGCTAGTGGCCCTTTTGGGGGTGGGGGTGGCGGAGAAGTCGGGGCTCCTCTCGGCCATGATCCGGGCCGTCGTCCTCAAGTCGCCGCCGCAGCTCGTCACCGGCGCCGTGGTCTTCGCCGGCGTCGTCTCCAACACCGCTTCGGAGATGGGATATGTGGTCCTCATCCCCCTGGCGGCCGTGATCTTCCATGCGCTGGGGCGGCACCCATACGCGGGTCTCGCAGCGGCCTTCGCCGGGGTGTCTGCGGGGTACAGCGCCAACCTCCTCATCGGCACGGTAGACCCCCTCCTGGCGGGGATCACGGAGGAGGCGGCCCGCCTCATCGATCCGGATTACGAGGTGCACCCGGCGGTGAACTGGTACTTCATGATCGTGAGCACCTTCCTGGTGACCGGGATCGGGTGGTGGGTCACGGCGCGGATCGTGGAACCCCGCCTCGGGAGCTACGATGACACGCACGCGGACCACGACGCGCTGCAGGAGCAGACCACCGACCCCCTGACCCGCGTGGAGGTGAAGGGGCTCTGGTGGGCCGGCGGGGCCACCCTGGCCATGTCGGCGCTCCTCTTCCTCTCGGTGGTCCCGGAGTGGGGAATGCTTCGGAACCCGGAGACGGGGGATGTGCTGAACTCTCCCTTCCTCCGGGGGCTGGTGGCGCTGATCTTCGTCTTCTTCCTCGTCCCGGGCTTCGTCTACGGATGGGTGACGGGGAGCATGCGCTCGGACCGGGATGTGGTAGACGGGATGGCCGCCGCCATGAGCTCCATGGGGCTCTACATCGTCCTCGTCTTCTTCGCGGCCCAGTTCGTGGCCTTCTTCGGCTGGACCAATCTGGGGAGCATCACCGCTGTGGTGGGTGCCGACTTCCTGGAGCGCATCAACCTGACGGGGCCGCTGGTCTTCATCCCCTTCATCCTCATGTGCGGCCTGGTGAACCTCTCGCTGGGGAGCGCATCGGCCCAGTGGGCCATCACCGCCCCCATCTTCGTCCCCATGCTCATGCTGGTGGGGTATTCGCCGGAGGTGATCCAGGCCGCGTACCGGATCGGTGACTCCACCACCAACATCATCACCCCCATGATGAGCTACTTCGGGCTCATCCTGGCCTTCGCCGCCCGCTACGATCGGACCCTTGGGATCGGGACGCTGGTGGCCATGATGCTGCCCTACAGCATCTACTTCATCATTGGGTGGATCGCCCTCTTCTACCTCTGGGTCTTCGGACTGGGCATGCCGGTGGGGCCGGCGGCTCCCACCTTCTACGGCGCCGGTTGACCTGCATGCTCCGGGGCAGGCCATGATCGGGATTCCCCAGTTGGCGCTGGTGGCTGTGGCCATCAGCCTGGACACCTTCGCCGCCGGCATCGGCCTTGGCACCCGGACCCGGCGTCGGGAATGGCTGAAGATTGCAGTCTTCTTCGCGCTCTCCGGGGGGTTCTTCCCCCTTGTGGGGATGTGGGTAGGAGCGGCGGCCACCGGAGTCCTGGCGCAGGTGGCGGAGGTGGTGGGAATCTTCGTGTTGGCGGGCTTGGGGGTCTGGTTCCTGGTGGGCGCGTGGCGCTCCCCAGACCCGACGCCTGGCCACCTCGGGGGCTGGCTGATCCACAGGGCCCCGGGCGCCCCGCTGGATCCAGACAGGGATGCAGGAGTAGGGCACGAGAAGGGTGCCCCCCCTCCTATGCCCACGGAGCGCCTCACCGTAGGCCCCCTCCTGGCCCTCTCCCTTGGTCTCTCCGCCGACAACCTCCTGGTAGGGCTGGGTCTTGGGCTCTATGCCGGCGCCAACTTCATCCTCGGTGCCTTCGTGGCTATCGCGGTCTTCTTATCGACCCTCGCCGGGCTCACCCTGGGGCGGCTCAAGGTGCAGTGGTTCGGACGGAGCGCCGAGGCCATGGCCGGCCTCCTGATCCTGGGATTGGCCCTCTTCTTCCTGGTTACGCGCGGCTCCTGAAAACCCGAACCGAGCTCTTCCACAGGCAGAGCACCAGGAAAATCGGCCCGGAGGGGAAGCCATCTCCCCCCCGGGCCGTTCCCGTGCCCGCTACGCTTCACCGTTCCGCTGCGGGCTTCACCGGACCGCAGCCGGTGCGAGACGAGCGAGCCGTCGCGTCGTCAGCCACCGAAGGCCGTCACCCGATTCTCCGCCAGAATCCGGTTCAGATCGAACAGGATCGTCACCTCGGTGGTGACCAGGTTCTCGTTAGCGTCGTACGGCGACGCCGGATCGAACCGGTTCATCCGGTCGTTGGGCGGGATGTACGCCGGCACCGTCACCGTGGTGCCGGGACTTCCCTGGCTGATGCTCGGGTTCTGGTCGATCTCCCGGAGCATCATGGGAAGGCGAATCCCCAGATCCGACATGCGGCGACCCTCAAGGAAGAGGATCTCCTGCCGGGCCAGATGGAAGGCATGCCACACCTCGTCCTCCGTGGCCAGCGCCTGGACGCTGTCGGCAGCCAGGGAGGTACCGGACACGGTGGGTACCTGGATGATCCCCGGTCGATCCAGCACCAGCCCGGACCGGAAGGGGCTGTCCGGGTCAGCTCGGATCACGATCTCCGAATTCCGAGGCCGGACCGAGAGATCACCGCTCAGACGTACATCGTCTTCATCGAAGCTCGAGGTGCCTCGGGAGAGGGCCAGCGCCACTGCATCGGCAAGGTGGCCCCGGGCATCCTGCCAGTTCCCGGTAGAGAGCGCCGCTTCTGCCAGGATCAGGTGCATCTCCTCGGCCTTGGCCACCGGAATCCCCGACTCACGGGTCAGATACTTGGGATCCAGGAAATCCAACCGGGGAAGGGGCTGCATCTCCTTCAGTGCCCGCACCACCAGGAAGAGATGGGGCGGGTTGGTGAAGAAGGAGGCATCGTAGAGGCGATCAAACACGAAATCTCCGCTCTGCCCCAACGCCTGGTTCGCGGCCTGAACCGCCGCCTCCCGGTTCCCCGTAGCCCTCTGGGCACGGGCGACCCCGGCCCGGGCCGCTACGGCGAAGGCCCCGGTGCCGTCCAGCGCAAGGCTCTGCTCCAGGTCCGCCACACCCCGCTGAAGGAGTTCGCCGGCAGGTCGGGGGGTACCGTTGGCTTCGGTGGGGACGTGGGTGAAGTTCTCACCCTGTATCACGTACGCCATACCCCGGTAGTAGTGGGCTTCCGCCAGTAGGTCGTTCCCAGCCGTTTCGTCGCCGGGAGCGATCTCGTCCAGAATGAAGTCGGCCAGGGCTCGGAGTTCCTGCAGGTTCCAGTAGATCCCCGTGGACCCGGCAGTGGAGTTCATGTCGGTGGGCTGAATCGTCCTGGGGTCATCCCAGACGGTGGACAGTCCGGTCCCGTGGACCGAATAGTTGTCGCTGACAACCTCCGAGATCACCGCCACCGAACCCACCGCCCGGGCGAACTGTACCCGGAGGCCTGGTAGGAGTGCTCGGACGGGCTCGGCCGCCTGCGCCAGATCGTCGGCGGTGGTCCGGGGGTTCTCCACCCCGGTGGGATCCAGGAAGTCGCACCCTGCCAGGACAACCAGCCCGGCGGCGGCCATGAGGCCTGACGTGCGGGCCCACCCCTTGGACCGGGATCGCCTACGGCCTGGCGCCTTGGAATCCGTCGTCATCGTCGCTCCCGTGCTCGGGCTCATCAGAACATCCGCACCTGGGACCTTCATCGGGGCGGCCATCAGAACGTCACCTCCACCCCGAAGCGGAAGGAGCGGGGCGGCGAGATGGTGATGCTGCTCTCACCTCCCAGGCTCAGCCCGGATGAGGCCAGCCCCCCGAGTTCAGGATCGATGAGGGGATTATCGGACCAGATGGCCACGTTGCGGACGCTCCCGAAGACGGCCCCCCGGCTGACACCGAAGCGAGCCAGGAGATCGGGCGAGAGGTCGTAGCGGGCCGTGATCTCCCGCAGCTTCAGCCAGTCCCCATCCAAGAGGAAGGCCGAGCGAGCGGCGGACTGCCCGTATCGGCCGATGGGCTCCCCGGTCTGGGCATCGTGGCGGATGGGGAACTGGAAGGAGGGCTGACAGTCGGGAGCGGCGTCCAACGGGGGGCAATCAATGATCTCCCGCCGGATGATCCCGTTGAAGGTGGCCCACACCGAACCGTAGTCGAACACCTCGTGCCCCGTGGCCCAATCGGCCATGGCCGAGAGGTGGAGCCGCTCGTAGAGCGTGATGCGGGTCGAGAAGCTACCCGTCCGAGTGGGGAGGGGGCTCCCGCCGCTGAACTGGAGTTCGGACCCGTCATTCAGGCCGTCGCCGCTGGTGTCGATGGGGGTGGTGACGTACCAGGCTCCCACCGGCCGGCCCTGGGCCACTCGCTTCTGGGCCTCCACGTTGAACTCGGCGGCCCCGCCCATGTCAGTGACCTCATTATCCACTGTGGCGAAGGTGGCCCCCAGATTCCAACGGAAGTTGGGGCGGGCCACGGCCAGGAAGTTCACATCCAGCTCAACTCCACGGTTGCTGATCTCACCCAGGTTCCGGATCTGGGTACCCTGCCCGGTAGCAGGCTGCTCCGGCACGAAGAAGAGCGCGTCCCGGGTCGTGGCATCAAAGAAGGTGAAATCTAGACCGAGGCGATTGTCGAAGAGTCCCGCCTCGAAGCCGGCCTCGAAGGTGGCGGTCACCTCAGGGCGAAGATCCGGGTTCCCCGGGTTGTCGAAGCGGGGAGCGCTTTCACCCCGGAAGGAGAGGGCGTCGAAGGTACGATCCCGGAGGAAGGGCGGCGGAAACTTCCCGGTCTCGCCGTAGGCGGCCCGGAGCTGCAGCTCATCCACCACCCGGCCCAGGGGCGAGAAACGGAAGAAGTCTTCCCGTCCGAGACCCCACGCTACACCGGCCTTGGGGTAGGCCTCAAAGTCCACATCATCCCCGAAGCTCGTACCGCCGTCGACCCGGACGCCCAGATTGACGAAGACCCGGTCCCAGAGACCGAGCTGCTCGTCAATGTAGAACCCGCCGGTAAAGACCTGGGAGCGGCCCTCGGACGCCGTCACATCGGCTGCCTCACCGAAGTCCTTGGAGCCCGGCAGAGCGAATCCCCGACCGAAGGCGCTGACGATGCTGGTGTTGTCGCGGAAGCCCTGCACACCCACGGTGAGCCGGGAGGTGATGTTCCCCTCCACCGGCCAGGCCAGCGTTCCCGCAGCGTCCAGCGTGACCGAGGTGAAGTCCCGGTTCCAACGCTGGAGCGAGCCCTCCTCGTCCCCGGCGGTGAAACCGATGGGGTGGAACTGGCGCTGCTCATTGTTCCGGCTGTCGATCCCCACGGTCGCCCGGGCGCTGAAGAACTCCGAGTGCTCGAAGGTGAGGCCGGTGCTGAACTGGAACCGGTTGACCGCCTCGCTGATCTCCGGCATGAGGAAGATGTCGAAGGCCCGGAGGAAGTTCTCCGGCGAGCGTCCGAGCCCAGCGAAGAACATGACGTCCCCTACCTCCAGAGCGGTGATCGGGTCTGCGATGGCGGTACCGCTGTAGATCCGGTTGAAGTTGGAGCGGGTGTAGCCGCCGGTGAAGTTCGCCCTCATCCGGCTGGTGATCTCAGCCTCGACCCGGCCCCGGAGGTTGAAGACCTCGTGGTCGTTGCTGGGCTGGATCCCGTCGCCCTGCTCGATCCGACCGCTGATGGAGTAGGTGATGTCGTCACTCCCGCCGCTGACGTTCACGGAGTAGGCCTGGGTGTGGCCGTTCCGGAAGAACTCGTCGGCTACGAAGCTCCGTGAGATCTCGCCGGTCTCCACCAGGTCCGGATAGATGAACCCGGCGTCCAGGAGGTACTTGAGCTCCGGGGTGTCCAGCCCCTGCTCGATCCGGGCGGTGATCCGCGCCGGTCCCGGCGCACCCCGCCGGGTGAAGATCTGGATCACACCGGTGGCGGCGTCGGAGCCGAAGAGGGTGCTGGCTGCGCCGCCCCGGGTGACCTCGATGCGCTCGATGTCCGAGGTCAGCAGTTCCGCCAGCGCTGAGCTGTTCTCTCCACCGGTTCCGGCAGAGGTGAGCATATTGTTGTCGACCCGGACGCCGTCCACGTAGATGACGGGGGTCTGGGAACCGAAGACGCTGGACACACCCCGGAAGTTCATCTGGGAGGCGGTGCCGGGCTGGGCCGACACGGCGCTCACAGAGGCGCCGGCCACCCGCCCCTGCAGGAGCTGATCCAGGGTCTGCACCGGCGCGGCGGCGATCTCGTCGGCTCCGATGACGGAGACCGAGGTGGCAAGCTCCCGGCGCTGGGTCGCCTGCCCCACACCGGTGACGACAAGTTCGTCCAACGCCAGGGCCGAAACCCGCAGCGCCAGGTCCACCGTCACAGTCTGGCCCGCCGGGACGATCACCGTCTCCTCGGCGGTGGTGTAGCCCAGGAACTGGACCCTCACCGTAGCCTCGCCTGCAGGGACGTTGCTCAGGGTGAACCGGCCGTCGGTGCCGGAGAGGGAGCCGATCCCCGTCCCAGGGATGGAGACCTGGGCTCCGGTGAGGGGGCGCTGGGTCTGGGCGTCGGTGATCTGACCGGTCACAATCCCGGTCTGCTGAGCGGCCACCGGCGCAACCAGGAAGAGCGCCACCACGAAGGCGGCACCTCCTGCCCACCAGCGGCGGAGGGGATTCAAACGAGATGTGGAAGGCATGTGGTACCTCGAACGGACGAGTGAAGACAAAGCCGCCCGGCGAGTCCTCCGGCATAAAGCTGCAGATGGGGAATCGGCACGGGGTCGGCCGGAAAGATGCAACGTTTGCGTCACATCACCCCTCAGGATGCTCTCCTTACAGAAGAGTGTCAACCCAGGAAGGCCGTCGGACGGACGCTGAAAATCCACCCCTGCTGCATCTTCTATCGGGTCGGACTGTATATTTCGAATGCCGGTGAGGGGAACGCCGAAGGGATGGACCTCGTGGACACACCAAGACCACGATTCCCGGAGTCCCCCCGTCCAAGACCGTCTTTCCCAATTCTCTGACCGCCACCTCCCATCCGAGGAATCACCATGTTCGTTGTCGCCACCCGTGGCCCCGATCAGCCAAACATCGCCGCCCTCCCCTACGTGGCCCTGAAGGGGGCCGTCCAGTCCGGTGAGTTCCCGGGCGAGCCGCCGGAGATCTTCCTCATGCAGGAAGCCACCTACCTGGCCCACAAGGGAACGGATCTCTCGCAGATCAAGGCCGTGGGGCTTCCCCCCATCTCCGAGGTCGTGGCCTTCCTCCGTGAACACGATCTGAAGGTGATCGTCTGCTCTCCGTGCGCCGACGCCCGGGGCATCCGGGAAGAGGACCTGGTGGAGTACGCTCGGATGGGGGGCGCCGGCGATCTGGCCAAGGGAGCCAAGACCCACAGCGCGACCCTGACCTTCTGACTGCTCAGGTGGGGCTCGGCTGAACCGCAAAGGGCCTTGGACGGGGCGCTGGTTGCATGAGGCTGAGCGCACCGAAATCTTCGGGCTTCCGTTCAGGGTTGTGCACCTACACGGTGTATTTCCCTGAACGGAGCTCCCGATCCACCGCACCCCGCTCAGGGTTTGGCACGGTGTAGGTGTGTTTCGCTGAACGGACCTCGAAAATGTGACCCCCGTTCAGCCGAACCCACCGCATGGCTGCCTCGGCCCTCCCCCCGTCAGCCAAGGCGGCGGGCCCAAAAATAGAATCTGGATTCTATTTTTGGGTTCGTGCTCAGCCCTACAGCAATGGCAGCCGCCCTCTCAGCTCAGATCGGAGGGCCTCCCTCCCATTGTTCCTCTCCAAAACGCCTCCCCTCCCCCCCTCCCGATTCGGGCTTCCGACCCCTCCCAGTCTCACCGAACCCGGGGCGTTACAGGATTGTTTCCATCCTGAGCCCTTCTCGTGGAAACCGGGGAATATCCTCAGGTGTCGCCGAGCTCGTAGCCGATGTGCTTTCAACTGAGCGTTGTGCCACCTGACACCGGAGGTTCGAACGAAATGACACCAACAATCGTCTCATGCCGTGGATATATTTTATCCGGATTATCTCACACAATATTGCTGATTTTGCTTTTAAGCCTCATTCCTATGTTGGCAGTAGCTCAGCAGAGTGAGATCCGCGGGACAGTTACCGCCTCAGAAGATGGCCGACCACTCGTCGGTGCCCAGGTCGAGGTCATGGATTCAGGAGTCCGGGCTCTCACCACGGCGCGCGGCTCCTTCGTCCTCCGCGGCGTCCCCTCAGGATCCCGGACCGTCCGGGTCACCTACATGGGGTACTCGCCCTCCGAAGCGACGGTGCAGGTCGCCGAAGGTGAGGTGGCCAGACAGGACTTCTCCCTCTCCATCCGGGCCATCGATGTGGAAGGGGTGTTGGTGGAAGCGGACCGCTGGGGGAGCCAGGCCGATGCGCTGAACCGCCAGCGCACGGCCGCTTCCATCCAGAACATCATCTCCACCGAGCAGATCGAGCGCTTCCCCGACCCGCAGGCCGCGGAGGCCCTTCGTCGGCTCCCTGGGGTGGCCAGCTTCGACCACAGGGGTGAACCCCAGAGCATCTTCATCCGGGGGATGTCGCCGGGGATGGCCACGGTGACGCTGGATGGTGAGCGGCTGCCCACTACGGGACTCGCCGATCGCGAGACCTCCCTGATGGGGCTTCCGGCAGAGATGCTCTCCTCCATGGAGCTTTCCACCGCCATCACCCCCGACATGGACGCCGACGCGGTGGGCGGCACCGTGAACCTGGTGACCCGCTCCCCCCTGGGTGACAACCGGTTCCTGAACGTGTCACTGGGTGGAGGCGTCCATCAGAACGCCGAGGGGCCGAACGCCCAGGCCAGCGTGGTCTACGGGAACCGGTTCGGAGATCTGGGCGTCCTCCTCCGGGGAAGCTTCCGGCGGAACAACATGATGATGGACGACATTCGTCACTTCTGGGGCGCCGAGGACTTCGGAGCCGGTGAGGAGGACGTGCTGGGCCAGCTCAGGCTCGGGGCCTACGAGACCCTCCGGGACCGGGTGTCTCTGAGCGGCCGGCTCGACTACAACCTCAGCGACGATACCTCCGTCTTCGTCCGGGGGCTCTTCAATCACTTCGACAAGCGGGGGATCCGCCACCAGTTCCGGGTCCGGCCCGAAAGCGGGGACCACCTGGATCGGGGTCTCGTGGCCGGAGGCCGGCTCGAGACCATCGGCCGTCGGAACCAGAAGACGGAGATCCTCTCCACCATCGGGGCCGGGCTCGAGACCGTGGTGGGCCCCTTCACCATGGACGCCTCTGCCTCCCTGGGGTACGGTGAGCACGACCAGCCCTTCCAGGAGTACCTGAACCACCGGTTGGGCGGCGTGGATATGTCGTACGACATGACGAACACCCGACGCGCCCGGTGGGAAATCCTGAACGACAACCCGGGTGGGTTCTTCGACCCGGCCCAGATCCCCTTCCTCCGGTACGAGAATCGGACGGACCTGGTGCGGGACCGGGACTTCAACTCCCGCGTCAACTTCGAGATGCCGTACCGCTGGGCCGGCGCCCAGGGGAGCTTCAAGTTCGGGGGGCGATTCTTCCAGAAGGACAAGGACCGGGAGTTCTGGGTCCGTCGGTCCTTCCCGCCCTCGGGCCACGGCCTCCTCATGAACGCCATCGCCTCCGGGAGCGAGCACCGGCAGATCCTGGGCGAGTACCGCATCGGTCACTACGTGGACTGGAGCCGGGGCGGCCCCTTCTCCCGGGAGATCGCAGGAATCCTCGAGGAGGATATCGACCGAACCCGTGAGGTCTCCGATTCCCAGAACTACGAGGCGTCCGAGTCCGTGGTGGCGGGATACGCCATGACCACGCTCGATTGGGGTGACTGGACCGTGATCGGCGGAGTGCGAACCGAGCGGACCTCAACCTCGTACGTGGGGAACCAGACCCTCTTCGACGACGACGGGAACTGGGTCGAGACCCGGCCGCTGGACGAGGGGAACAGCTATCTGAACGTCTTCCCCATGGTCCACCTGCGGTACAGGCTGAGCGACCAGACGAACTTCCGCCTGGCGTGGACCAACGCCCTGGCCCGCCCCAACTTTACCGACCTGGCGCCCACCGAGTTCATCGATCGGGACGCGCGCCGGATCAGCCGGGGGAACCCGGAGCTGGAGCCCTCCCTGGTCATGAATGTGGACCTCCTGGTGGAGCACTACTTCGAACCGCTGGGACTCCTCTCCGGAGGGGTGTTCTACAAGCAGCTCAGCGACTTCTTCTTCGGATCGGTGGAGACGATCCAGGGTGGGGAGTTCGACGGGTTCCAGGTACGCCAGCCCCGGAACGGGGCGGGAGCCGACCTCTACGGACTCGAGGTGGCCTGGCAGCAGCGCCTCACCTTCCTCCCCGGCGCGCTGAGTGGGCTCGGCGTCTACGCCAACTACACCTACACCTACTCCAACGCCGAGCTGCGGGAGGTCACCCGCGAGGTGCCCCTGCCTCGACAGGTCCCCCACGTGGTGAACGCCGCCGTCTCCTGGGAGCGAGGACCCTTCATGGGGATGGTCACGGCCAACCACCGGAGCGAGTACCTCTGGGCCGTGAGCCAGGATGCGGTGAGTGACTACCGGAGCCATCTGGCGCCCACCATGGACCGGTATCTGGAGGCCCAGACCCAGTTCGACCTCTCCGCCGCGTACCAGGTGCGCCCCGACGCCAGCATCTTCCTCGAGGTCAAAAATCTGACCAATGAGCCCCAAACCTGGTACGACGGGAGCCCGGAGTTCCACTACCGCTCCTCGTACAACCACGCCTGGGGGATCCTGGGAATCCGGATGAACTTCTGATCGGAGTCACCGGCCCGCCGACCCGGCGTGGCAGGCAGATGGACGAACCCCCCGGAGAGGCGTCGACCTCTCCGGGGGGTTCGTTTTTTTTGGAGCGGCCCCAGACGAAGCAGTCCCACCGGGCCCCGACGGAGGATCGGTGCTGTCACTCCTCCGGCGTCCCCTCCTCCGGTGGGAAGAGGCTCTGGAGGTCCTGGGCCAGGAGCCCCTGGGCCATGTAGGCAACCAGCGCCGTCACCGCCTCAGCCTGCCCCACATTGGTCAGCCCGAGTTGGTAGAGGGGCTGTCCCTGGAGATCCTCCGCCTCCTCATCGATGCGCACCGCCGTGAGGGTCACCTCCTCACCGGACATAAGCCGGACCAGCACCCCCTCGCCCACCGGAAAGGTGTCGCGGATGGGGCGCTCCTGATCGGCCTGGGCTGTCCAGAATACCTGTTCCGCCGGCGCCGAGAGGTCGCCGAAGTGAAGGAGGTAGATGGTCTCATCCGCCAGGGGCTGGTCCATGTCCAACTCCACCAACAGAGCCGGGGACATGACGAAGCGGGGGTCATCGAACTGGAACCCCATCTCCTCCAGGTTCCGGTCGTACTCCGCCGCCTCCTCGGCGGGGATCTCATCTCTCACTCGGATGAGGGGCTCAAGGGCCAGGGCGAGTTGAACGTTCCCTCGGCGGAGCAGCGTACTGGTCTGCCCCCCACCCAGGAGTCCGTCAGGCCGGGGGCCGATCCCGCTGGGGCTCGTCCAGGGTCGGAGCTGCTCCACGTCCCACAGATCCTCAGCGGCGTCCACGAAGCGGTACTGCTCCCCCGCCTCACCCGACCGGGCCTCGGCACAGATCCGGCTCCCGTCTCCCTCGGGGCACCGCTCCATCACCGCGGGCCGCACCAGGATGGCCCCATCACACTGGGCCGCGAGCCCCGGAAGCGCCGGATCCCTGCCCAGGATCGCGTCCGCCTGATCCGACGCGGCGGCGAAGGCTTCCTCCAGCTCATCTTCCAGTTCGCCTCGGCGGGTCCGTCGCTCTTCCAGGACCGCCTCGTCTTCCGTCTCAAGGTACCGCTCTGCCAGTTCGGCGTCAGCGCGGAACCAGTCCCGGACCCGGCGATCGTCTTCTGAGGCCTCATCAAAGGGGACGACCCGCATGGAGTCTTCCAGCGCCACGGCTTCGTACAGGCGCCCAATCCGATTGACCCGCAGGGCCAGCGGCTCCAGCTCGCTGTTCAGCGCCTCCAACCGGGCCAGCACGGGGACGCACATGCGGGAGCGCTCCATCTCGTCCGCCACCATGCGGGGAGGAACGGGCTCCTGGGCTCCGGCCGGCGCCGGGGTGAGTGTAGGGATGAGGCCGCTCGCCAGAAGCGCGACAAGCAGAAAGGGAAGGGCGCCCGCAAGGGACGCGGGGCGCGCAGGGCGCCGGGATACCACGCGTGAAGGGCTCATGGACTGAAAGGGTGTTCCGTGTCGGGACTCTGGGTCGTTCCGGGAAGTACCGTCCCCGGTGAATCGGGCAACCGCCGGCGGTCCTGGGTCAACAGACCGGCGGTCCATGGTCAGAAGGCGCTTCCACCCGGACTGAACTCGCAGCGCTCCAGCGCACGGCCGAGCCCCAACTGCTGCTCTTCCGTCATGGGCTGCACCTGCGCCGCCGCATCCATGTCACCTGTAAGGGCCGAGGCGTAGATCTCCGCCTGATCCGGCCCCAGGATTTCGATGAAGACCCCGGCGGCGCAGTGGGCGTCTTCCTCACTGAGTGTACCAAGGGCGGTGGTATACAGGTCCTGACCGATGCGCTCTTGGAGAGCATCCAGGTCCTGGGTGTCCTCTCCGCATCCGGCGAGGAGGAGGAGAAAGAGGAGGAAGCCGGGCCAGAATGCCCGTGTCAGGGGGAACAGCCTGCCGTGTCGGGATGCCATGGGACACTCCGGAGTAGTGGGATGGGAGCCTCACATTCTAAGGGGCGGGGCGGGCCCGGACCACTCCCGCCGTTGCAGGCGGATCGACTGCCCCCATACCTTCTTGACACACGCGACTCCTGGGGCCTCCCGCAGGCGCCCCGGCCCCACCCCCTCTTCCCTTCCCACTGGAATCACTCCATGGACGAACTCGACCGCTGGGTCCAGGAGGGCTACGAGCTCACCGACCCCGGCGATCCGGCCCGGACTGCGGCCATCCTCTCGCACCTGTCGGGATTCGCCGCCTACGTCTTCCCCTTCGGAGGGATCATCGCCGCGCTGGTGGTCTGGCTCCTTAAGCGCGACTCCCACCCCTTCGCGGACCGTCAGGGGAAGGAAGCGTTGAACTTCCAGATCTCCATTTCCATCTACACCATCATCTCCGCCATCCTCATCATCGTGGGCGTGGGGATCGTACTGCTCCCCCTGGTTCTCCTCTTCCACGTGGCGCTCATGATCATGGCGGCGATCCGGGCCTCCAACGGCCAGGGATTCGAGTATCCCGGCACCCTCCGGTTCGTGAAGTAGGGGAGGGCGCGAACCGAGATGCGTTTCAAGCCGCACGGAGGCCCTGGTCGGGGCTGGGTCCGGAGCGCCGCCTCGGTGTGGCTGGCCCTGACCCTCGCCGGCTGCGCCCTCGGCGGCCCTCCCGTTTCCCCTCCGCCCCTCGTCTCGGTCCACGGCGACGGGCCCATCGCCGTCCACTGCCACTTCCCCTGCGGACCGCTGGGGGAGGAGGCGCTGGCGGTGGCCCGGGAGAGCTGGAGCCTCACCGCCGGCTTCCTGGGAAATCCAGGGCCTGGGGGTGAGGGCTCGGGCGGGGTGCGACGAACCGCGGAAGGCCCGGCTACCCTTCACCTCTACGGAAGCTGGCCGGACTACCTGGCGGTGGAAGACAGCGTTGCGGGAGGCGCCTTCCGGGACACCGGCGCCTTCGCCTCCCGCAACGACCGGGCGGCCCACGTCCTGGTTCCCGCCGACCTGGCCCGGACCCTGGGCCGCATCCCCGGGCACCATCGCAGGGCGGTGGCCCACGAAGCGGCCCATCTGGCCTCCTACGACCTGGCCCGGGGCGCGTACTGGCCCCCCTGGTTGGCGGAAGGCCTCGCCGGGTGGGCCGAGCGTCGCCTCGCCCTGGACGACGCCGCCTTCGCCGGCAGGCGGGATGACCCGTGGGCTTCTACCCACCTCTGGCGGGTGCAGCGAATGCTGGAGCAGGGCACCCTGCCGGGGGTCGAAGCCACCCTCACAGGCGCCCCCCTGGAGCTTACCCGCCCCGACGCCTACGCCTTCTGGATCGAACTCTTCCACTTCCTGGCCCAGGGGGATGAAGGCCCCCGCCTCCGGGAGGTGGTCCGGGCCGTGGCATCCCGGGAGATCCCGGCGGAGCGAGCGTGGCCTGCGGTGGGCGAGATCGTCCGGGAGCACCTCACCGCCGAGGAGATGGCCCGGATGGAGGAAGGGTTCCACGCCCACCTCCAGGCCGGGGCGGTGGGGTGGGTCGAACTCTTCCGCTCCCTCGAGGAGGTGGAGGTACGCCCAGGAAGTTGGGCCCAGTACGCCGTGGTGGACGCGCCGGTGGGAAGCTTCGCCTGGCGCGCCGCCGAGCTCGCCTCCACCGCCGGGTTCCGGGTGACGCTCCAGGTCGAGCCCCAGGCGGTAGATCCGGAGGAGGGCGACTGGGAGGTGCGGGTGGCGCTGGGGACCCGGGACGGCGACCCACTCCTGGTGGCCCTGGATCGCCAGGGCGGCGTCTTCCTCCGCTCCTTCCCCCCGAATCCGCTGGGCACCTTGGAGACGTTGGCTTCCAGGCCAGGCGCCCTCCCCCCGCCCACCGGCTCCATCGCCCTGGAAGTCCGATTTGAACCGGGGGAAGTGGGCCTTCGGGTGCTGGGCGGGGAAGCGGTAACGCTCCCGGCGCCGGGCCTGGCCCCCAGCGGGCTCTGGGGACCGGGAGTGGGTCCGGGGACGGTTGCGCATTGGGGAGGATGGCGCCTCAGCGGCCTCCCACCCGCTGCGTCGGAAGACCCGTGGGCTCCATGAGGCGGACCAGACGTAGCGTAGAAAGTGGACCAGATGTATCGTAGAAAGTGGACCAGGTGTATCGTAGGCTGTGGGAAACGGGCGTCTGGCGCACGAATACAGCATTCTGGGGGGAGGGGCGATGTCCTACATCCGAAGGGTCATCGATGACGTGCTGGACGAGCTTTTGATCGGGCTCCCGGCCGTCACCCTCGAAGGTCCCAAGGCTGTGGGGAAGACCGAGACGGCGATGCAGCGTGCCAGAACCGTCCGCCGGTTCGACGACCCGGCCGAAGCCTCCCTTGCTCGGGCCGAGCCCGCGCGGGCCGTGTCCGGGATCGAGCCCGTGCTTCTGGACGAGTGGCAGCGGGTGCCGGAGGTATGGGACGCGGTGCGTCGGGCCGTGGACCTGGACCCGAAGCCGGGGCGATTCCTGCTCACTGGCTCTGCCTCCCCCGAGTCACCCCAAACCCACTCGGGCGCGGGCCGTATTGTCCGTCTCCGGCTGCGCCCCATGAGTCTTGCGGAACGCGGTCTGGGCCCGCCGACAGTCCGACTCCGCGACCTTCTGGAAGGGAGGGTCGGTGCCCTGGAGGGTGAGACGTCCCTTGGGCTCGAGGCCTATGCCGAGGAGATCGTAGCCTCGGGATTCCCGGCCATCCGCCCTCTGCCGGGACGGGCCCGACGCGCACAACTCGACAGCTACATTGCCCGGGTCGTCGACCGTGACTTCGAAGAGGTCGGGCATCCGGTCCGCAGGCCCGAGTCATTGCGCCAATGGCTGGCCGCCTATGCGGCGGCGTCCTCGACCACGGCCACGCTGG
>SL_5KL_010_SEDDRAFT_10000945_pt1 | contig 18229 bp, 16 predicted proteins | sample SodLakKL_010_SED_FD_9118 | JGI IMG/M metagenome (IMG submission 9118)
GCAGCGGTGGAGGAAGCCTACGCCGAGGGGCTGTTCGGCGAGAACATCCTGGGCAGCGGGTTCTCGTGCGATCTGTTCGTCTTTCGCGGGGCGGGCGCCTACGTGTGCGGCGAGGCCTCGTCGCTGCTGGGGTCCATCGAGGGAACCCGCGCCTGGCCGCGCAATCGCCCGCCGCGCATGACGGTCCGCGGCCTCTACCAGGCACCGACGGTGGTGAACAACGTCGAGACCATTGCCAGCGTCGCGTGGATCATTCGCAACGGAGCGCAGGCCTTCCGCGAGATCGGCACCGAGAAAAGCCCGGGCACGCGCCTGATCTCGATCTCCGGGCACATTCGCTATCCGGGTGTTTACGAGGTGGAACTGGGGTATTCCTGGTCGAAGTTCCTGCACGAGGACTGCGGGGGGCTGCTCTGCAACAAGGCGCTGAAGGCGGTGATCCCCGGCGGCATCTCCTCCCAGGTAATGACCGGCATGGACGCAAGGTGCTGACCCCCGGCGAAGTCGAGGGCATGACGCTCGATCACGAGGTGCTGCGCGCAGCCGGCTCGTCCCTTGGATCCGGCGGGATGATCGTGATCGCGGAGGGAACCTGCATGGTGCGCCTGCTGCAGATCATGCTGCGCTTCTACCGCCACGAGTCCTGCGGGCAGTGCACGCCCTGTCGCGAGGGTACCGGCTGGATGCACCGCATCATCGACCGCATCGTGGCCGGGGAGGGGCGTCCCGAGGACATCGGCACCCTGTATCACATCGCCCGTTTCAACGACGGCACCACCATCTGCGGTCTCGGTGACGCCGCCGGTTACGCGGCGATTGCGATGCTCGACAACTTCCGCGACGAATTCGATTACTACATCGAACACGGAAATTCGAAGTTCGGGGGGAACCTCGAGTGCCGGTGATCTTCATTAACGGCGAGGCGGTGGACACCGGCGAGCACGGCACGGTGCTGCAGGCGGCACTGGCAAACGGGTTCTACGTGCCCCACTTCTGCTGGCACCCGGAGCTCTCGGTCGTCGGCAACTGCCGCGTGTGCCTGGTCGAACAGGAGGGGCGCGGGGTCGGCATCGCATGCAACATGCCGGTGGTGGACGGCATGCGGATCGAGACCGACACCGAGACGGTGCGCGCCCAGCGCAAGGCGATGCTGCAGTTCATTCTGCTGAACCATCCGGTGGACTGCGGGATCTGCGACAAGGCGGGCGAGTGCGCGTTGCAGGACTATCACTACGCCTACAACGGCGAGCCCGCACTTTCACGCGAACCGAAGCAGAAGGGCACCAAGTTCTACCCGCTGTCGAGCCGCATCCTCCTGGACAACGAACGCTGCATTCTCTGTTCGCGCTGTGTGCGTTTCACTCGGGAGGTGTCGAAGTCCAATGTGCTCGGCATCGAGTACCGCGGGGATTCCGCGCTGGTTCGCCCGGCGGAGGACCGGACGCTGGACGACGATCCCTATTCGGACAACGTGATCGACATCTGTCCGGTGGGGGCGCTGCTGTCGCGTTCGTTTCTTCACCAGGCCCGTGTCTGGTACCTCGAACCCACCCCGTCGGTCTGTCCCCGGTGCGCGCGGGGGTGCAACGTGCAGTTGTGGCACCGCAAGCCCGAGTGGCGCCTGAAGGGCCTGGACCCTGCGCAGAACACGCGGATCCTGCGCGTGACGCCGCTCGAGAATCCGCGCGTGAACGGGCCTTGGATCTGCAACCGGGGCCGGGATCTCGGCGAGATCCTGGAACGTCCGCGGGCGCAGCAGGCGCTGCTGAAGGGTGCCGGGGTCACGATGATGGAGGCGATCGAGGCGACGCGCGCGCTGATCGCGGCGTCCACCCGGAGGATCGCCCTGGTGTCGAGCTGGGCGTCGAACGAGGAACTCCGTGCCTTCCGCAGTGCGCTGGGTGACAACTTCACCAGCTTCGTGAAGGCCGACCAGCTGCCGGAGGAGGGCGAGGTGGTCGAGGACGAATTCCTGATCCGCGCCGACAAGAACCCCAATACCCGTGGCGCACAGGCGCTGTTCGGCAGCGACGTACCGGAGATTCCCGAGGATGCCGATCTGGTGCTGGTCTGGGGCGAGGGCGTGGACTTCGCCCGACTTCCGCGCGGCGCGAAGATCGTGTTGCTCGGGTCCTGGCTGTTGCCGGAGGTCGGGCATGCCGACGTCTTCATCCCGCTCAGCATCCAGACCGAGCGGCGCGGGCACTACACGAACTTCGAGGGTGTGGTCAGTGCCTTCGAGCCTTGCCAGTCGCGCCCGGAGGGGGTGATCGACGCCGAGACCCTCTTCCCGCTGCTCGCCGCGCCCGGCGCCTGGGGTCGCGGATGATCCAGGACCTCGTGGTGCACGGCACTTTCATCGTCTACGCGGTGCTGATGCTGATGACCGTCGGGCTGATCCTGACCTGGGTCGAGCGCAAGCAGAGTGCGATCATGTCGGACCGCATCGGCGCGAACCGCGCCTACCTGCGGATTCCGTTCACGCAGGTCAAGTTGGTGTGGTGGGGTCTGTTCCACGGCCTTGCCGACGGCCTCAAGATGCTGTTGAAGGAGGACTGGAAGCCGAACTCCTACGACCGGGTCGCCTATGCGCTCGCGCCCTGGTTCGCGTTCGTGCCGGTGCTCGCGGTCTTTGCGGTGATCCCGTTCGGCGGCGAATTCGTGCCGGGCACCTTCTTCGGCTGGTTCGAGGGGCCGTCGGAGTGGTTCGGTGACCGCAGCTACGCGATGCAGGTGGCGCCGCTGGACGCCGGCCTGCTGGTCGTGTTCGCGCTCGGCGGCATCGCGGTGATTGGCGCGATGCTGGCCGGCTGGTCGTCGAACAACAAGTTCTCGCTGCTGGGTGCGGTGCGCGCGGGCTCGCAGATGATCTCCTACGAGCTGGTGGTCGGGCTGACGGTGATCGGCCTGATCCTGATCTACGGTACGGTGAACCTGGTCAGCATCGTCGAGCAGCAGTCGGAACTGTTGTTCGGCTTCCTGCCCGCCTGGGGGATTTTCCTGCAGCCTTTCGCGGCGATCCTGTTCCTGGTTGCGGCGCAGGCCGAAAACCAGCGAATCCCCTTCGACCTGCCGGAAGCGGAGTCGGAGCTGATCGCCGGCTACTTCACCGAATACAGCGCGATGAAGATGGGCCTGTTCATGTTCGCGGAGTTCATCCACATCGCGATCATCGCCGCGCTGTTCACCACGCTGTTCCTTGGCGGCTATAACCTGCCGTACATGAACGACGCGGGCCTTCTGTTACCGGGTGGCATCGAGGTCGCGCTGCCCCATGTGGTGGTCGTGCTGCTGCAGATCACCACCTTCTGGGTGAAGGTCTTCCTGATGTGCGGTTTCCTGATCCTGGTGCGCTGGTCGCTGCCGCGCTTCCGCTACGATCAGCTGCTGCGTTTTGCCTGGCGCTTCCTGCTGCCGCTCGCGCTGATCAACCTGCTGGTGACCGCGATCGCCGTCTGGGCGCTGCGGGGAGTGGGGTCGTGATGGGCCGGGCAGGGGTCGCGGCAGCGTCTGGTGCCCGGGCAGGGACGGGACCGGGGTGGGCACAACCGGACCCGCTCAGGCCGTCCATGGGCCGTGGCAGGGGTGTTTCCGCGTCAGGGGGTGGGGCGGGACCGGGGTGGGCACAACCGGACCCGCTCGAGCCGTCCATGGGCGCTCGAAGTCGGCCATCCATGGCCTCCTACGGTCCGGTTGTGCCCACCCCGATCCCGTCCTCGAAGGTTTGGGAGTGGCGTGGGGTGCGCGTATGAACGCACCGCAAAACGGACAGCCGGGTGGACGAAAGACACGGCCCGTGGTCGTCGACCGTCGGCGGAAATACTGGAACGAGCCGAAGCTTGGCTGGTGGGAGAGCTTCTACCTGTTCGAGGTGCTGCGCGGGCTGTCGATCACCGGGGGCGTGTTCCTGCGCAACATGAAGCGGTGGATGACCGGGAAGAAGGGCGCGTTGACCGCCTATTACCCCGAGGAGATCCGCGCCGATTACGCGGGGCACAACCGTGGCAAGCACGTGCTGACCCAGCGTCCGGACGGGCGCCCGCAGTGCATCGCCTGCAACCTCTGCGCGACGGTCTGCCCGGCAAGGGTGATCGAGATCGAGGCCGGTTTCGATCCGGAGGATCCGGCGCACCCGAAATATCCGGAGCGCTTCGAGATCGACTATTCGCGCTGCATTTTCTGTGGTTTCTGCGTGGAGGTCTGTCCGGAAGACGCGATCCGCATGGTGCCGACGATTCCCGGGCTGCCGGTGCTCGAACGCAGCGGAGGGATGTGGCTGGGTCGCGAAGAACTGTTGAACTGGCAGCCGGCCCGGGACCCGGCGAAGCCCTATCCGCCGAAGCCCGTGTCCGGGAACGGAGATTCGCGGTGACGGCAGAAGGCATTGACAGGCGGGATTTGTGGGAGCGGCCTCTGGCCGCGATCGGGGTTGGCCGGGTAATAAAGGGCATCGCGGCTGGAAGCCGCTCCCACGACGGGCTGCCCAAGGGGTAAAGGGATGACCATCGAAACCGTTTTCCTGAGCATCTTTTCACTGGGCGCGCTCGCCGGCGCGGTCGCGATGTTCTTTCTGCGCCATCCGATGCGGGTGGCACTGGCGCTGATCGGAACGATGATCTCGCTGGCCGCGATCTATGCGCAGCTTGGTCTGCACGTGATTGCGGTGTTCCAGGTGCTGATCTACGTCGGCGCGGTGATGGTGTTCATGATCTACGCGATCATGCTGCTGGATGTTCGGGACCGATCCTTTACCGAGCGTTTCTCGCCGATGCTCGTCGCCGGCCTCGCGGGCCTGCTGCTGCTCGTGGGTGTGCTGATCGACGGTCTGCTGCGTGGCGAGCCACTCGTGGCCCCGGTGGTCCGGGAGGATGTCTTCAGCGTCGGGACCTTCGCCATCGCTTTCATGGACGAGTTCTGGGTGTACTTCGCGCTGGCGGCAGTGCTGTTGCTGGTCGCCGAAATCGCCGCGAGCGCGGTGATCGACATCCGTCGCCGAGGCGAGGATCTGGCCGCGGCGCGCAGGGAGAAACGCGATGAGTGACGCCAATCTGCTGCTCGCGGTTTCCGCGATGCTGTTCACCCTCGGCCTGGTCGGCGTGGTGGTACGCCGCAACCTGCTGGTGATGCTGATGTTCCTGGAACTGATGCTGAACGGCGTGCTGCTGAGCCTTGCGGTGTTCACGTTCCTGCTGGGGGCGGAGGCGGGCGCGGTGCTGATGTTCCTGGTCTTTGTGGTGGCCGCCGCCGAGATTGCGATCGCGGTGCCGATCGTGCTGCTGCTGGTGCGGGCCGGGCGGACGCTGGATCCCGGCAGTTACGCCGGGTTGAAGGGCTGAGTGGCGATGGACGGGATGCTGACGCTTCTGGTCCTGCTGCCCCTCGCGGGCTTCCTGCTGAACGGCCTGGTCGGCCGGCGGCTGGGAACGGGATTCGTGAACGCGGTGGGGGTGGGCATCCCGTTCCTGGCCTTCGGGGTTGCGCTCTGGGCCTGGCGCACGCTGGAGGCGGGCGACGGCGCACCCATCGTCGAGACGGTGTTCACCTGGGCGGTGATCGGCGAATACACGTTCGAGATTTCGTTCTACCTGGACCGCCTGAGCGCGGTGATGGCGCTGATCGTGACCGGGGTCGGTGCGCTGATCCACCTCTACTCGATTGGCTACATGAAAGGCGACGAGGGCTATGCGCGCTACTTCGCCTACCTGAACCTGTTCCTGTTCTTCATGCTGCTGCTGGTGCTCGGCCGCTCTCTGCTGGTGCTGTTCGTCGGCTGGGAGGGGGTGGGGCTCGCGTCCTACCTGCTGATCGGCTTCTGGTTCCAGGACGCCGCGAAGGCCCGTGCCGGGCGCAAGGCATTCATCACCAACCGCGTCGGCGACGCCGCCTTCCTGCTCGGGATGTTCCTGATTTTCACCTTCGTGGGCACGCTGGAGATGGACCGGATCAACGAGGCCGTCGGCGCCGGGCTGATTCCGGTGGGAGTCGCGACGGCCGCCGCGATCCTGCTGTTCATCGGCGCAACCGGCAAATCCGCGCAGATCCCGCTGCACGTGTGGCTGCCCGATGCGATGGCCGGCCCGACGCCGGTCTCGGCGCTGATCCACGCGGCGACGATGGTCACCGCCGGCGTGTACCTCGTCGCGCGGCTCTCCGGCGTGTACCTCGAGGCGCCGGCTGCGTCGACGTTGATCGCGGTGATCGGCGTGCTGACCGCGTTTTTCGCCGCGACCATCGCGCTGGTGCAGACCGACATCAAGAAGGTGCTCGCGTATTCGACGATCTCGCAGCTCGGCTTCATGTTCCTCGCGCTCGGTGTCGGCGCGTACGGCGTCGCGGTGTTCCACCTGTTCACCCACGCGTTCTTCAAGGCCGCGCTGTTCCTCGGGGCCGGCAGCGTGATCCACGCGCTGAACGGCGAGCAGGACATCCGCCGCATGGGCGGGCTCGCGCGACAGATCCCGTGGACCTTCGGAACCTTCGCGGTCGCGACCGTCGCGATCGCCGGTCTGCCGCCGCTGGCCGGGTTCTTCTCCAAGGACGCGATCCTCTGGTACTCGGTGGCCAGCGGGCAGGGTGGCACGGTCTGGCTGTGGGTGCTTGGCTCGATCACCGCGTTCCTGACCGCGCTGTACATGTTCCGGCTGCTCTGGCTGGTGTTCTTCGGGCGTTCGCGGATGGAACCCGAGACCGAGCGCCACGTGCACGAGTCCCCGGTCACGATGACCGGCGTGCTGGTGGTGCTCGCGGTGTTCTCGGTGATCGCCGGCTGGTTCGCGTTGCCGCAGTATCTGGCGCCGCTGCTGGGCACGCCGGAGGTGCGTTTCGCCTGGGGGGGCTGGCATCTGCTGCAGGTGATCTTCGCGGTGCTGGTGGCCTTGCTGGGTCTCGTCGCTGCCGCCCGGCTGTACCGGGATGGCGGGCGACCTGCCGACGAACTCTGGCAGCGCTTCCGGGGGCTGGAGCGGGTGCTGGCGGGCAAATATTTCGTCGACGAACTCTACGACCGCGCATTGCAGCGCCCGTGGCGCTGGGTGTCCGACCGCGTCTTCCTCCGCCTCGGCGACCGTCTGCTGATCGACGGTTCGCTGCACGGACTCGCCGCACTGGCGCGCTGGAGCGCGGCGGCCTTCGCACGGGTGCAGAGCGGCAGCCTGCACTGGTACGCGTGGATGACGCTGTTCGGGCTCGTCGCGGTGCTGATCTGGGTGTGGCGCTATGTCTGAAGCGACTGCGCTGAACCTGCTGCTGTTCCTGCCGGTGATCGGCGGGGCGTTGCTGCTGCTGTTGCCGGAACGGCGCCCGGATCTCGTGCGCGGCCTGACGATGCTGGTGCTCAGCGCGCAGCTGGTGCTGGCAGCGTGGCTGTACCTCGAGTTCGAGGCCGGCGTGCCGGGTCTGCAGTTCGAGACCCGGATCCCGTGGATCGCCGCCTGGGGCGTGCACTTCCACATCGGGCTCGACGGCCTGAACCTGCTGCTGGTGCTGCTGACCGCGTTTCTCGGTCCGCTGGTGGTCGCCGGCGCGTTCACCTCCATCAAACAGGACGTGAAGCTCTTCCACGGCATGGTGCTGTTCCTGCAGTTCACCATGCTCGGCACCTTCCTCGCGCAGGACCTGTTCCTGTTCTACGTGTTCTGGGAAGCGATGATGATCCCGATGTTCCTGATCATCGGGATCTGGGGTGGCGAGCGGCGCATCTACGCGACGCTGAAGTTTTTCCTGTACACCGCCTTCGGCAGCATCCTGATGCTCGCCGCGGTGGTCTATCTCGCGTTCACCGTGCTGAGCCAGGACGGTACGCCGTCTTTCGCGATCGCCGATCTCTACGCACTCGAACTGGCGGTCCCGGTACAGGTGCTGCTGTTGATCGGCTTCGCGCTTTCCTTCGCGATCAAGGTGCCGGTGGTGCCGCTGCACACCTGGCTGCCGGATGCCCATGTCGAGGCGCCCACCGCCGGGTCGGTGATCCTCGCCGGGGTGTTGCTGAAAATGGGGACCTACGGCTTCCTGAAGCTCGGCTTCCCGCTGTTCCCGGACGCGGCACAGCTCCTGACTCCGCTGATCATGACGCTGGCGGTCGTCAGCATCATCTACGGCGCGGGGCTCGCGCTGGTGCAGGACGACATCAAGAAGATCATTGCCTACTCGTCGGTGAGCCATCTCGGCTACGTGATGCTCGGGCTGGTCAGTTACAACCTGCTCGGGGTGCAGGGGGCGATCATCCAGATGGTCAGCCACGGACTCGTGGCCGGGGGGCTGTTCCTGATGGTCGGCATGATCTACGAGCGCTGCCACAGCCGCGACCTGGCCGCCTACGGCGGACTCGCGAAACTGCTTCCGGTCTACTCGGTTTTCTTCATGCTGCTGACGCTGGCCGCGATCGGATTGCCGACGACCAGCGGCTTCACCGGCGAGTTCCTGGTGCTGCTCGGCGCGTTCCACGCCGCCTGGCCACAGTACGAGCAGGGCCTCATCTACCCGCTGGCGCTGGCGTCCGCGGCGGTGCTCGGGATCGTGCTGGGTGCGCTGTACATGCTGCGGCTGGTGCGCCGGCTGCTGTTCGGGGACACGCAGGCACCGGAGGCCGAAGGCGGCACGCTGCGGGATCTGAGCCTGCGGGAGATGGGTATCCTGACCGCACTGGTCGCGGCGATCTTCTACATCGGACTGTTCCCGAACGACTTCCTGCAAAAGACGGAACAGGCGGTGATCGAGTACCAGCAGCGCGTGCTGCCTGAACGGGCCGAGGGGGGCATCCGATGACGCCGGAGGGCCTGCTGCTTGCTGCATTGCCGGAGCACCTCCTGCTGCTCGGCATCCTCGCGATCCTGATCACCGACCTGGTTTCGAACCGGCCGCGCGACGCGTTCCTGCCGGCGCTTGTGACCGTGATCGCCGCTGCGCTCGCGGCGTTCTGGCTGCACGGAGTCGGGCATTCGGGGGCGCCGTTCCCGGGGCACTTCTCGGTGGATCCGGATGCTTTCGCGGCAAAGGCCTTGCTGTTCGGTCTCGCAGTGCCGGTGCTCTTTCTCGCCCGGGACGAGCGTCAGGAGAGCCGCTTCGCGATGCTGTTGCTGGCGTCGCTCTACGGAGCCGGGCTGCTGCTGTCGGCGGACAGTCTGCTGATGGTGTTCTTTGGCCTGGAACTGCTGTCGCTGCCGCTGTACGCGCTGGTGGTGCTGGGGTTCCGGCGCCCGGAGAGCGCCGAGGCCGCATTGAAATACCTGGTGCTGGGGGGTGTGGGCACCGCCGTGCTGCTGATGGGGCTGTCGCTGACGCTGGGCGCGACCGGCGGGCTGACGGTCGCCGACTTCCGCACGGCAATGCACGGGGAGGACTTCCTTGCGCGCGGCGCGGTGGTTCTGGTGATCGCGGCCTTCATGCTCAAGGCGGCGATTGTGCCGTTCCACGCCTGGGCGCCCGATGCCTACGAGGGCGCAAGCGTACCGGCAACGGCGTTCATGGCGACCATCGTCAAGGGCGCGGTGTTGCTGGCGCTGGTGCGGTTGTTCGGGGAAGCGGGCGCCGCAACGGAACTGCTGGCAGTCATCGTCGCGCTTTCGCTGCTGTCGATCGTCTGGGGCAATCTGGCGGCGATGCGCCAGGAAGGCTTCAGGCGGCTGATCGCCTACTCGTCGATCGCCCACGCCGGCTATCTCTTTCTCGCATTGCTGGGTCCGGCCGAGGCGCGCTTCGAGACGGTGGCGTTCTACGTGATCGTCTACGGCCTGACCAACGTGCTGGCTCTCGCGTGCCTGCCGAGAGGGGAAGACTGGCTTCGCGACCGGCTGGACAGCCTGAAGGGGCTGTATCACCGGGATCCGCGTGCCGCGATCCTGATCGCGGTGGCGATGCTCTCGCTTGCGGGAATCCCGCCATTCCCGGGCTTCGTCGCGAAGTTCCTGGTCTTCCGTACGGTGATGGAATCCGGTCTGGTGGCCGTGGCGGTGGTGGGCCTGGTCGCGAGCTATATCGGGATCTACCTGTATCTCCGGGTGATCCGTTACATGTTCATGAGTCCTGCCGCGGTCGATTCGCGCACGCAGCCGACGGCAGGCTTTGCGGCGACCGCCGCGTTGCTGACGCTGGCAGCGGTGCTGCTGGTCGGTGTCTTCCCCGGCGTGGTGCTCGGCTGGCTGTAGGAGGCCACCCTCTGGCCGATATTCCCCGGCGCCGGAATCTGCGAGAGGAGAGGACTCGCTGCCTAAATCGCATGGCTTGGGGCCACCCCGAAGGATGACAAGTCCAGCCACGGATACACACGGATCAACACGGATCGGGCTTCAATAAAAAAAGAGCCGTGTCCATCCGTGGCTCTGGTTTCACGTTAACAGTCTTCAGCTTGCGGCTTGGCGCGTGTCTTCCCCGAAGCGATCCTCGAGATACCGGATGATGTCCCCGGATTCGTACATCCATTCGACGCTGCCGTCGGGCCGGGGAATGCGCAGGCAGGGGACCTGCGCCTTGCCGCCGCCCTCGATCAGCGCGTCGCGGTGTTCGCCTGCATGCTGGGCGTTGCGCAACTCGATGTTCAATGCCAGGCGCTTCATCGCGCGGCGCACCTTCACGCAGAAGGGGCACGCGGGGAACTGGTAGAGAGCGAGTTCGCTGGTCTCGGCATCAACCCGGGCCTGGTGAGCCGGGTCGCGTTCGATGCTTTTCGGTGTGGTCAACTTGTCTCCCAGCAGGAGGAAGGGGGTGAGGACCGCCCGCAGCGTGCGGAAGAAATACCGGATAAGGATTCGCATGGCCGCAGAGAATGCCACGTCGGGCCAGCGTCATCCAGTGGTGAACCGGTATCGCGGCGTGGCCCGGCGGGAACGGCGTTCACTGCGTCAGGCGGGCCACCCGGTCCGGCTCGCAATTGAGGTACGCCGAGGAGGCAAGCCACTCGGGATCCGGATAGAAGGTGAACAGAAACTGTCCGTCCTTCAGACTGTCGACGACCTTCTCCGCGATATCGGGACGCACCGCGGGGCAGCCATGGCTCCGCCCGATGCGGCCCTGGCGCTCGATCCAGGCGGGGTCCACGTAGTCCGCGGCATGGATCACGATCGCCCGTTCGCGGGCCCGGTCGTTCACGCCCGGCTCGAGGCCGTCCATGCGCAGCGAATAGCCGTGTCGTCCGAAATAGCTCTCCTCCGTGCGGAACAGACCAATGCTTGACTGGTGACTGCCGACAATGTTGGAGAATCGATTGGCGTAGTTATCGCCCGAGTTCTGTCCGTGGGCAACGAAATCCTCGAGCAGCAACCGCTTCTTCTGCAGATCGAAGATCCACAGACGACGTTCCGACGAGGGAAGCGAAAAATCGATCACCGCGAGCCGGTCGCCTGAATCCACACCGTTGTTCACCGCGCACTTCATCGCGGAGACCGCCTTCTTCAGCACCTCCGGTCTTGCCGCCGGGGCCTCTCCGGAGAGCGCGTAAACAAGCTTCTGCACCCGTGAGTCGTCCGACGCAAGCGCCGGGGAGGCAACGAGGCCCATGCTCAACAGGGCCAGGAACAGCCTTTGTAACGTGATCACTTGCTTCGGTTCTCCCTGTTCGTTTGGTTCATGCGGCGCGCCGCTGGCGATGTCCGTGACCAGGTGGTGCCTCGCGGGCGGAACGGGCCGCTGCGCGATGCGGTCCACCGTTCAGGAATTCGTGTATCTCCACCTGGCCGGGCGTGCTGGCGGCAAAGCCCCGGGCGCCGGTCAAAAAACCGCGTTAGTCTAACATCCTGGTTGGGGGAGAAAAATCGATTGACCGGATTCAGGTATCCATTGCTGCTGGCCTTTCTGCTGTTCCCGTTGCTGGCGCCGGCGACGGAAACCGGCCACGCGGAAACCCGACAACACATCGAGGCAGCGCTGGTGCACGCCGGGGTGGAAGGGGGTTTGACGCGCACCAGCAACGCGCTGGCCTGGTTTTACGCGGAGCGCGGGCATGCCCCTGCCTGGGATCGCGGCGGCCGGCTGCGTGGGCTGCTCGAGGCGCTGGAGGGCCTCGCGCACGACGGCCTGGATCCGGAACATTACCGGCTGTCGGAACTGCGGGCCCGGGTTGCCGAGACGGGCAATGGGCCGGCGGAGATCGCGTGCACTGACCTGATGGCCACCGAGGCCTATCTGGCCGCATTGCTCGATCTCGCGCTGGGACGACTCGATCCGGATGCGGTCGAGCGGATCTGGCACCGGGGTGGCGATCGGACGGCAGAACGCCTGCGCGCGGTGATGCTGGCGGGCGGCATGCTGGACGACATCGAGGGGGTCTTCAACCGGGTCCGGCCGTCCACCCGGCAATACCGGGGCCTGCGGGCGGGCTACGCCCGGATGCTGGAGCGGGCGCGTACCGAGGACTGGCCCCGGGTGCCGTCCGGGCCGCTGATGCGCGAAGGGGATGCCGACCCGCGAGTGCCCCTGCTGCGTGCGCGCCTGCAACGCCGGCCTCACACGGACCTTTCGGCTCCCGACAATGAAAACCTGATGGATGCGGATCTGGCAGCCGCGGTAAAGGCCTTCCAGCAGCAGCATGGGCTCGCAACGGACGGCATCGTGGGTCCCGAGACCCTGGCGGCACTGAATGTCCCCGCGGTTCAGCGGCTCGAGCAGCTCCGTGTGAACCTTGAGCGCGTTCGCTGGCTTGCGCCCAAATGGCCGGAGACCGGCGTCGTCGTCGATATCGCCGGTGCGCGGGTGGAGTACTGGCGGGAAGCCGAGGTCGTCTGGGAGGCCCGGACCCAGGTCGGTCGGCCGTCCCGGTCCACTCCGCGTCTGAAGTCGGAAGTGACGCACCTGACCTTCCATCCGTCCTGGACCGTACCGCCGACCATCCTGCGCGAGGACATGCTGCCGAGGATCCGCGAGGATATTGGCTACCTGGAGCGGAACCGGATTACCGTACTCGATCGTTCCGGGACCGAGCTGGACCCCGGCGAGGTGGAATGGGACCAGCCGGGTGACATCATGCTGCGCCAGGCGCCCGGCCCGGGTAACCCCCTCGGCAGGATCGCGATCCGCTTTCCCAATCCGTTCCTGGTCTACCTGCACGACACGCCCAGCAAGGAGATCTTCGAGCGTGCCCGACGGGCAGTGAGTTCCGGGTGCGTGCGTGTGGAGCACCCGGTGGCGCTCGCCAGGTTGCTGATCGACGACGGCAGCGACGCCGGTGCGGACGAAGTCGGGCGGCTCCTGGACGAGGGGGAAACGTCCAATTTTTACCTCGCGCGCCCGGTCCCGATCCTCCTGGGTTACTGGACCGCTGACGTGGCCGCGGACGGGAGTCTGCTTTTCCGACCGGATATTTACGACCGTGACGGGCGTGTCGCCCGGGCGCTCGCTGAGCAGCCGCTGACGGCGCGTTCGCCGTTCCAATGCACCAATGCGGGCGATCCATCCTGAACCTGCGCGCGGGAATGTTGCACTTTGGCCTCTCCCGCTTGCGGACAAGGTGCCCAGGGGCCGGGGACAGATTTGCGAATCTGTCCCCGGGGCGCCTGGAGCGGCTCTAACCGCCGAAGGCGGGCCCGAAGGGCGGAGGGCAGGATGCCCGGAGTAACGGGGCCGGGGGTGAGGGCCGGGACTGACGCCGCACCCCCACCCCAACCTTCCCCCGCAAGCGGGGGAGGGCGACTTTCATCGTCGGGGTAGCAATGGGCCATGACCGTTAGCGAGGAGAGGGATCATGTTTGGTGAAAGCTACAGCCTGTTCCGTGTGCTGGGATTCGAGATCCGGGCGAACGTGACCTGGCTCTTCCTTGCGCTTCTGGTCACCTGGTCGCTCGCGGCCGGGTTCTTCCCTTTTGTCTATCCGGACCTTGCGCCGTTCACCTACTGGATGATGGCGCTGGTCGGAATGTTCGGGCTCTTCTTTTCGTTGCTGTTTCACGAACTGAGCCACTCGGTGGTCGCGCGCGCCCACGGCCTTCCGGTCCGGCGGATCACGCTGTTCCTTTTCGGCGGGGCGGCGGAGATGGAGTCGGAACCGAAGGAGCCGCGGATCGAATTCTGGATGGCCATCGCCGGGCCGATCGCCAGCGTGGTACTCGGCGTCGCGTTCTACCTGCTCGCGGTGGCGATGGCGGCGGTGGGCTTTCCGGAGCACGTCGCGGGCGTCGCCCGCTACCTCGGCTTCATCAACATGCTGCTGGCAATCTTCAACATGGTGCCCGGGTTTCCGCTGGACGGGGGAAGGGTCCTGCGGGCAGCGCTATGGCAGTTCAAGGGTGACATCCGCTGGGCCACGCGCTGGGCCACGCGGATGGGGCAGGGCTTCGGACTGTTGCTGGTGGCGCTCGGCTTGGCGAACTTCATCGCCGGCAATTTCGTCGGCGGCATGTGGTGGTTCCTGATCGGGCTGTTCGTGCAAGCGGCGGCGACCGCGAGCTATCAGCAGCTACTCACGCAGCAGGCACTGGCCGGACGTACCGTACGCCGGTTCATGACCGCCGATCCGGTGACCGTGCCTGCCGATGCCACCGTCGAGGAGTTCGTGGACGATTACCTTTACCACCACAACTTCGATCGGTTCCCGGTGGTCCGCGGCGAGCGGCTCGTCGGCAGCATCGGCCTGTCGGAGGTCCGCGACGTGCCGCGTGACGAGCGGAACCGGACCCGGGTCGGGGACGCATGCGAGGAACGGGTTAAGGAAAACACGATCGAGGCCGATATGAAAGCCGATGAGGCGCTGAACCGGATGCAGCAGTCACGCACCGGACGCCTGATGGTGACCGAGGGGGACCGTCTGGTGGGGATGCTGGTCCTGAAGGACCTTCTTCGCTACCTGGACGTCCGGTCCGAACTGGAATCGGACTGAAAAGCGGGCGCTTCGCCGCGATCGCATGCGGTGGCCAGCGCCAGGCCCGCTGAGGCGCGTGCGGGGGACTTGGCCTACCATCGTGCCTACAGCCGTTGATGAAGGGGCAACATTGTGAAGGTATCCGTGATTGTCACGCTGCTCGGACCGGACCGACCCGGACTGGTGAGCATGGTTTCGGCGCGCGCGACCGCGGCCGGAGCCAACTGGATGGAGAGCCGGATGGCACAGCTGGCCGGCCAGTTCGCCGGGCTGGTACGGCTCGAGGTGGACAGCGAGGCGGCCGCAGCCCTGGAGTCCGTCCTTCGGGAACTCGAGGCGGAGAACCTCCACGTGACCGTCGAACGGGGCCGGGATGCTGCGGTGGACAGACTGCACCGGGTGCAGCTCGATCTCGTCGGTCATGACCATCCCGGGATCGTGCAGGAGATCTCCGGCGTGCTGGCCCGCCACGGCATCAGCATCGAGGAGCTTGAGACCGGCTGCGAGCCCGCGTCGATGACCGGCGAACTCCTGTTCCGGGCCTATGCGGAACTCGGCGTGCCGGCCGATACGGATCTGCACGCCGTACAGGACGATCTCGAGGCGCTGGCGAATGCCCTGATGGTTGACCTCGAACTGCACGACGCCGGTTCGGGGCCCGCCACCGGCGGCACTGCGATGCGCTGAATCGGACGGGGGAGATTGGGATTTGCTGGAACACGCGGAAAAAGACGACTGGAGGCGAAAGTATCTGAGCAGCCTCGAGACGCTGGAGTCCCGGCAACAGCACTGGGCGCAGACCGAAGCCCTGCTGCGCCAGGGTCTCAGCCGACTTTCGCTGGCGGCCGACGGTGTCGACCCCGGGCTTGATCGCCACCTCGACGAATTGCGCAGGCTGCTGCGCGCCGCAAGCGAGAGTGACAGCCTGCGCGGACCGCTGGTAAGCATTTCCGAGGTGGTCCGTCAACTCGACGACCGACGCGCCGAGACGCCACGCAACGGTCAGGGTGGCTCCGGACTGCTGGGGCGGCTGCTGGGAAGAGGCGCGAACTCGGAGGCGCGTGCCGAGGAGGTCCAGGCACGGAGACTGCAGATTGCGAAGAATCTGCTTCAGGAGCTTGCCGAGGATCTGCTGGGCCAGGACGCCGCGGCCGATCTGGTGCAGCGGATCGGACGGGCCGACAGCGAAGTCCAGGTCTACAACCTCGGTCACGAGCTGGTCACGCGGTTGCAACCGGTGGTGCGTGGGGTTGGTGGCGCTTCGGCGGGTGTCGGCGCTCAGCCGCACGAGGTGCTGCTGCGGCTGCTCGAACACATCGAGGTGCCGGCCGAGCTCGGTAGCCGGTACGAGGACATTCGGCAAATGCTGCTCGGGGCCGCTGCAGCGGATCACACCGAAGAGGCGCTGATGGCGATCGCGGACCTGGTCGCGGATATCCGGGGCAGGGCGCATCGGGACCGGGCGGAGATCGAGTCTTTCCTGAAACAGATGGCGGAGCGGCTTGGAGAGATCGATTCCGCCTTCCAGGAGAACATCGAGCGCCAGCGGGAGGGCTTCGAGGAAGGCCGGGAGTTCGGCAGGAACGTCGACAGGGAGGTGAAGGGGATCGAGGAATCCGTGAACCGGTCACAGGACCTCGAGTCGCTGAAGGGTGCGCTGCGCCAGCGCCTGGACGGGATACGCGCACACATGCGGCAGCGCCGCGAGGCCGAGGAACAGCGCATCTCCGAGGCGGAGCATCAGGTGGAGCGTCTGAACGAACGCCTGCAGAGCGTGCAGCGCGAATCGGACGAGTTGCGGCGACGGCTGAAGGAGGAACGCGATCTCGCGCTGGTGGATCCGCTCACAGGCATCGCCAACCGCTTCGCCTACAACGAGCGGCTGCAGCTGGAGGTCGCCCGCTGGAAGCGCTACGGGTCGCCGCTGACGATGGCGGTCTGGGATATCGACCGCTTCAAGAACGTGAACGACCGCTACGGGCACCAGGCGGGCGACAAGGCGCTGGCGCTGATTGCCCAGCTGCTCCGGAAAAACATCCGCGAGACGGACTTCGTTGCCCGTTACGGCGGCGAAGAGTTCGTGCTGCTGCTGCCCGAGACTGCGCTCCCGGAGGGCGTCGCGGCCGCCGAGCACATCCGCAGCGCCGTCATGGAATCCGGCTTCCACTACGCGGACGAGCCGGTGCCAATCACCATCTCGTGCGGGATCAGCGAGTTTCGCACGGGAGACACCCCGCAGGAGGTCTTCGGCCGTGCAGACGCCGCGCTCTATCGCGCCAAGGCCCAGGGGCGCAACCGCTGCGTCACCGACTGAATCCGAAGACGCCGGCGGGGGAGGTGGGGGACCGGGACAGATTTGAAATCTGTCCCGGCACGCGGATTGTCCCGGGGGGCTGATTTCGAGCGGCTCCGGTTGACGTCCGTTCCCGGCCACCCTTACGGTTAAGCGACTATCGAGCCGAACTTCGCACCCTCCGACCCCAAGGACCTGACCCATGAGTGAACCCATCAACGCCGAGGCGCTGGACCAGCTCTTCTTCGAGGCTCGCACGCATAACGAATGGCAGGATCGACCGGTCAGCGATGAGCTGCTCAGGGAACTCTTCGACACCCTGCGCTGGGCACCGACCAGCGCCAACTGCAGCCCTGCGAGGATCGTCTTCGTGAAGAGCCCCGAGGCCAAGGCGCGGCTGTTGCCCGCGCTGATCGAGGGCAATGTCGAGAAGACGCGCACGGCACCGGTGACCGCGGTCATCGGGCACGATCTCGAATTCCACGAGCACCTCCCGCACCTGTTTCCGCACACCGACGCGCGGTCGTGGTTCGTGGGCAACCAGCCGCTGATCGAGGAGACCGCCTTCCGCAACGGCAGCCTGCAGGGGGCCTACCTGATCATGGCCGCCCGCGCCCTCGGTCTGGACTGCGGGCCGATGTCGGGCTTCGATCCCGACAAGGTGAANGCGGCCTTCTTNCCGGACAGTAGCGTNCGCGTGAATTTCCTCTGCAACCTCGGCTACGGCCGTCCCGAGGCCCTGTTCCCGCGCAGCCCGCGCTTCGGCTTCGAAGACGTTTGCCGGATCGAATAACGCCGTAGGGACGGTACGGATTTGCAATCCGTCCCGATCGGTTGGGGGATCGTGGAAGCGGCTTCCAGCCGCGATGGCGCATTGCGCCGGTTACCCCAAAGCCATCGCGGCCGAGAGCGAATTCTCTATTTGAGCGCGAATCCGTATGATCCAAATCTGATATCTTCGCGGTGCATTATTACCGTCACTGTGCCAGACCGCGGACCTTCCCCTAGTGTCCTGTCACACGTCTAATGGCGTGTTCAGAGCCCCCGAGCGGCGTCAGGGCCAGGCGCAGCGCGCAGCGCAATGGCCACTCCATTGTCAAGCGCTGCAACGCCGCACTGGCGTCGCTCGGGGGCTCCCTTCGGGCGAGGCGAGA
>SL_5KL_010_SEDDRAFT_10000946_pt1 | contig 18220 bp, 10 predicted proteins | sample SodLakKL_010_SED_FD_9118 | JGI IMG/M metagenome (IMG submission 9118)
TGCAGAGTATCATTACCGGGGTATGCATCCTTGTATTGATGATATATCATGAATTCGTGTGTAGTTATTTCAGAAAGGTCAAAATATTGATCGAATGTATGTATAATGTTATCACCCGGATATAAATCATCTGCCAGAACTGCCTGTTCGGTGGTAATGTATGTGTCATTGTAATATATTGATAATGGTATTTCAATATTGCTGCTTAAGGTGTCGACTCCGGCATTTTTAACTTTTACCGATATTTGTTCATTTTCTCCCAGCCCGCAGTCACTAACCGGTTCAGTTATTTCTTCGACACTCAGATCATTGGCAATCACAGACACTGTATCGCTTGCAGGGCAGCCTTTGTTATCAGTAACTGTAACGCTATAATCACTTGAATAGGGTAATGTAACATTATAATATTGCCCACTTGAATTATCCTGCCATAAATATGATTCAAAACCTTCTCCCGCATCAAGCACTACTGTATCGGGTTGCATTGTATATATATCTCCGCCCAGATCTACTTCAGGATATCCAAATACTTCAATAACAGCCTGCAGAGTATCATTACCGGGGTATGCATCCTTGTATTGATGATATATCATGAATTCGTGTGTAGTTATTTCAGAAAGGTCAAAATATTGATCGAATGTATGCATAATGTTATCACCCGGATATAAATCATCTGTCAGAACTGCCTGTTCGGTGGTAATGTATGTATCATTGTAATATATTGATAATGGTATTTCAATATTGCTGCTTAAAGTGTCGGGACCGGCATTTTTAACTTTTACCGATATTTGTTCATTTTCTCCCAGCCCGCAATCACTAACCGGTTCAGTTATTTCTTCAACACTAATGTCGTTAGCTATTACCATAATAGTATCGGAAGCCGGGCATCCTTTATTGTCTGTCACAGTTACACTGTATTCATATGTATAGGGCAGTGTTACATCGTAAAGTCTTTCATCATGTCCGTCTTGCCAGGTGTATTCTTCAAATCCACTTCCGGCATCAAGGGTTTTGCTTGTCGGGTTTGTAGTGAAGATGTCTTCTCCGAGATCTACCTCGGGGTAGCCAAATACTGTAACTGTTGTTGAAAGAGTATCATTAAATACTCCAGGCTCATAAAAGTCAGTATCACCCGGAAGCATTGTATAGGCTATTATATTATGATCTCCGATTTCCGACAAATCAAACGTTGTTTCAAAAGCATAATTAACGGTTTCTTCAGGTTCAAGGTTTTTATCAAGCACAAAGCTTTCATAAACCGGGCTTAGTTCATTTACATCAACACCAACAGGTATTTCAGTTCCTTCTTCTATGGTATTTATTCCGAAATTTTTTACTGAAATTTTTATTGACTGGTCTTCCTGGAGTTCACAATCGCTTTGCGGATTTATCAAATCAACAACTCCAACATCGTGTGGTGCTTCATAAAGCTGCACGTAATCTAAAGCTACTCCATCATATCCCTCAGTATCATCATCTGATGCAAAAATGAACCTGAATTTTGCTTTATCATTATTTGCCAGTTCTTCAGGTAAGACTATACGCGGTCGGAACCATCCTTCACTTTGCCCGTCCCAGCCTTCACCATTATTAAAAGTTAACTGAAGTGAAGAGATATTTTCGTTTGTAAACCAATTCCATGCGAGTTCTTCGTCAAAAGGTTCAACAGTTTCCCATGTTACACCCTCATCTGATGAATATTGAAGTGAAACACCGTCAGTATCTTCATATGTATCTGTATTTAGCCAAAATTCGATTACCGAAAAGTCGGTTTCAGGGAAAGAATAGCAGGGGCTTTCTACCCACGAAGTTTCCCCGGAGTTGTAATATGCTGCTGAATCGGTTATCCATGCGTGTTTTCCTGAATATGCATTATTTATTACACTACCATTTGGTTCTGCCCACTCCCAGGATACATTGTCACCATAAGCAGTCCACAGACCGTCATCATTTTCGAAATTGTTGGCATAGGGCAGCTCGTAAGTTGGTATAGAAAATACCGATGTATGAAACTTATCATTGGAGTTGTCTTGATCTCCTTCAAGGAAAGTTTTGCCAATTACATCGTTGTATCTTCCCGGTTGAGAAAGGTCTGCTTTGGGTTCAAAAATGTGTGTAATAATTTCTTTTGATAGTATTGATTGAAAGATGGTATCCATATGCCATGTTTTGCCACCATCGAGAGAAAACCCTACAGGTATAGTATCGGGTGTGGCTTCCGCACCAAAGTTTTTTATTTTAACAGCAACTTCTTCCTTATCAGTAAGCCCGCAACCATCATTTGGGTAAAGCCAGTCAACAACCCCTACATCTTTGGTGATATAATTGCCGGAAATAAACAGGTTATCAATATTCCACCCGCTATAGTTATGATAATTACCTGTTGGCCCGAGGGTAAACCTGATGCGAACACTGTCTTTGCGATCATATTCAGAAAGTGGCAATGTTTGCTGAGTCCAGGAGCTAGCTATAGAGTGACTGTTTTCCCAGATATTTTCCCAGGTCTCGCCGTCATCAGTGCTGATATCGATAGTCGCCCTATCCATATCACCCGATCGGTATATATTGAGCCATCGGTGGAAATTTAATACTATATCGTTGTAATAATAAAAGTTCATTTTGGGCGAAATAGCTTGATATTCACGATTTCCAAGGTTGAGTTCATAATTTCCCGGGAAATCACCCAACCCTGTTAAATCTGTGCCTAAAACTTTTGTTCCCGTGTGAGCATAATCGGCTCCTGCTGCACCACCGCTGCCGTATTGCCCGGGGATAGTGCCGCCCAGGCCCTGCGGTTGGTCACGCTCAAATTCCCCGCTAAGCTCCCATCCATTATCACTATCAAAATCATCATAAAAAATAGTTTTGTAAATTACCCTGTAGCCATCAGGATTGTGATCTTCAGGTGGATAAAGAGTATCATTTGCCAGAATTCCATCTTCTGGAATATATGCATTGGCAATATTTAAATTGCCGGCATCGGAATTAATGTCGTAAGCAACCCAGATATAAGAATATCCTGTGGGTAAATTAAGGTTCAAGTCAGTGAATTCAGCTTTTCCATTGACAAAGGTTACATTGCCTGAAGAGATTTGATTGTCGGTTTGAAAAACATTTTCACCTGAAAGAAACAACTTGACATCCTCTATGTCTTCGTCATCAGTGTTAAGTGAATTGATAGTGAATTCATCGAGAATAAAATTACCGGTATTTCCGACTATTCTTAACTCGGTTCCCAGTATAACATTATTACCGGTTCCGGAAGCAATTCTGTCAGTTGAGGCTTGTGTGGTTTTAATTTCATTAAGGTGTCTTTGAATTTCATCAGTTTCAATAATAGTTACAGCGTCAATACAAACTCCCATGCCCCAGTGAGTTATCCCTTCAAAAGCTATATAGGCCGAGTCTGATTGCGTAGGTAGGAGTATTTGGCGTTCTACCCACTCTTCTGTGTTGGTTGTGTAATGTTCCAGTTCTATCCATTCACCTTCTTCGCCCTCTCTGTAGTAGACTTTAAGCTCATCCAGGTGGTCGGGCATGTTTACATCCCAGTGTACTTGTGCATGCCAGAAATTCAATTCCGGTTTTACGGCAAATTCCAGATCAATTGGTGGTGTTATAAGTTTTGTTACATCACCAATGCTCTCTTTTTGAAAATTAGCATTGAAGCTTCCAATTGCAGCACTGTCAGGATAATATATGGTGCCACCATTCTGAGATTGCGATCCTGATGTTATATGCCATTCAACATCACCGTTAACTTCCTCCTGCTCCCAATATGACGGCATTGAACCACCTAAAAAATCTTCATAAAACAACGTATCCTGGGCAGGCAATGTATTTATAAAAATAAAAACAAACAAAGTATATATTATTGGCTTGTGCATGATAATATGTTTTTGTTTTAATGCAAAAAATAAGCTTAAAACGTTTATCAATAGTGCTTACATTAAAATGATGATAAAAAGTAAATATTTATATAAAAATATAAAACAACAATTATAGCAGCATCAGTATTTTTTCTGATTTTTATTAGTGGAGTTTACTGTGTTTTAAAATGGGTATAAATACTTAATTGTAGTTTTTTATTTTATATAATTTTGATAGTAGTGAGGATTAGAAATAATGAGGATTATAAATCATTTGTTTGTGATAAAAATCTAAATTCAAATGCAAGTCAAAACAACAATAGTAGTAATTTTTATTTTTGTTTTCACCTTTCAAAGCTTTGCCCAGACCGATACAGAGTTTTGGTTTGCTGCTCCTAATGTAACTTCAGGCCATGACGGAAACAGGCTGGAATTCAATATGAGATTTTCCAGTTTTGGTTTACCATCAGAAGTAACAATAAGTATGCCTGCTAATCCTGATTTTGATCCGATTGTAATAAATCTTGATGCTAATGATACCAAAACTGTTGAAATATATGAGGATGATTTTATGGATCAAGTACGTAACTACCCTCCTATGGAGGTATTGAACAGGGGGGTATTAATTGAAGCAACCAATTATATAACTGCATATTACGAAATATCAACTCCCAATAATCCTGATATTTATTCATTAAAAGGTGATAATGCACTTGGAAACGAGTTTTATGTTCCATTTCAGAATTATTATCGCAACGGGCCTGCTTATACTCCCCGTCCATATTCTTCAATCGATATTGTTGCAACCCGTGATAATACAGAGATTACGGTTACACCTACAAATCCGGTATGGCAAAAGGGCAATGAGGAGTTTACTATTGTTTTAAACAGGGGTGAGTCGTATGCTGTTGTGCCTGATGATTATCAGGGCGCCGGCCAACAGCCCGGAAATCGTTTGGGAGGAACAAAAATAGAGTCAAATCGGCCGATTGTTATCATTACAAGTGATGATTCTGTTGATGCTTATCCCCATGCTGGTTGCAAGGATGTGATTGGAGATCAGATAATTCCAGTTGATTTGATAGGTACCGAATATATTGCAATGAAAGGACGGCTTAATATTCCGGAACATTTTTATATAATTGGCACTCAGGATGGTACAGATATATATATTGACAATGAATTTGAGGCAACTATTGATGAAAGTGAAACATACAGGTACGAATTCATTGAGCAAAAGCCATATTACATATCAACAAGCAACCCCACATATGTTTATCATGTAGCGGGTTTTGGCTGTGAAATGGGAGGGGCAATATTGCCTCCAATAAACGTATGTACAGGTTCTACTGAGGTTTCTTTTACTCGTTCAAAAGGAGAAAGTTTCTTTTTAAATATATTAGTTCGTGTGGGTGCTCAAGACGGATTTATACTTAATGGTGATGAAAACTTGATTAACGCGGATGATTTTGAACCTGTTCTTGGTAATGATCAATGGATGGTTGGGGAATTTGAGTTTGGCCAGGGAGTTATTCCTGTTGGTGAGCCAAGCCATATACAAAATACTGAAGATGTTTTTCATTTGGGCATAATTAATGGGGCAGGGAGTACCGGTGTGTTGTATGGTTATTTTTCTGATTTCCAGGAGTTGGAGATCGATGCTTTCGAGGGCGGTACCGGTTCGAGCCAAATGATTGGTTGCCATGGAGAATCTTTCAGGCTTGTTGCAACCGGGGGTATTGATTACAGTTGGACACCCACTGATTATCTTGATGATCCTACAAGTTCAACACCATTAGCCACTCCGCCGCATGATATGGAATATTGGACTACTGTGAGCGGAGCTTGTGATATGATTGACTCAACCAGTGTCAGTATTTTTCTTTTTGATCCTGTTATCAGTTTATTTACTGTTGATAAAGCCACAGGATGTTCACCCTTTGAAGTTGAAATAACCGACCATTCAATAGGTGTTTCTGTTTATTCATGGCGTTTTGGTGATGGTAAAACCTCTGGCACTGATTCAACAAATTTTTCTCATACTTATATAAATGATCTTAACGAGCCTGAGTTTTTTGAATTAGAGCTTGTAGGAAGAATGGGGCGGTGCAGGGATACAATGTCAACTAATATTGTAGTTTTTCCAGGTATCGAAGCAAAAATAGATAATGAAGATATAAGTGGTTGTGCTCCCTTAAGCATTAATTTTGAAGACGCTTCAAGCGGTGCGTCTAATTACCTTTGGAATTTTGGCGACGGCAATTCAACCACCGATATTAACCCCACTCACACGTTTCATAATTATGGTGATACCGATACTACTTATACAGTTGTTTTGCTAGCAATGTCAGAATATGGATGTGTTGATTATGACACTATGGAGGTTCATGTAAAACCTTATGTTGGCGCAGGATTCGAGTTTGACCCTCCATCCCACTGTAACCCCTATCTTATCGAAATTTCCAATACCACAGTAGGAGCTACATCACATATTTGGGATTTTGATGACGGAACTGACCCGGTTGAGATTAATCAGGATAGTATAAACTATACTCTTGAAAACTTTGGTTCTGAACCTGAGACTTTTAATATAAAACTTTTTGCTGAAAATAATTACGGGTGTTATGACACACTTGCCCGTGAAGCTGTTGTATATCCATATCTGGAAGCTGCTTTTGAGCCTTCAGATTTAGAAGGTTGTAATCCGATGGAGGTTAATTTTAGTAATCTGTCGGAAGGTGCGGAATCATATTACTGGGATTTTGACAAAGATGAAGGCAGTTCATCAAAAGAAGAACCAGTACATGTTTTTCATAATCCTGATCCGGAAGAGATAGCTGTATTTGATGTGGTTTTGACAGTTTTTTCTGAATATGGCTGTGAGGATACAACTTCAGCTAAAATAACTGTATACCCGCGACTAGAGGCTAGTTTTACATTTGAGCAAAGTTCATATTGCAGCCCTTTTGATGTTGTTATTTATAACAATTCTGTTGGAGCAGACTCTGTTCATTGGGATTTTGGTGATGGCAACAGCTATTACGAGTCATCAGATGAGTTTATTCATACTTTTGAGAATCCAACAGATGAGCCGGTAACTTATACCATAACACAAACAGTTAAGAATGATCATGACTGCCAGGACATTAAAACAAAGGAGGTTACCATTTATCCTGAAATTGAAGCCGATTTTGATATAGGATTTGATGATCCTGAAGGGTGTCATCCACTGGTAGTTTCTTTTGAAAACAAGTCGATCGGTGCATCTTATTATCATTGGGATTTTGGAGACGGAGGTACATCTTCTCAGGTGGAATTGACCAGGGTTTTTAACAACCCGAGCAACACAGAACCAAAACAATATGATATCAAGCTTTTTGTTGAGTCGGATTATGGTTGTACAGATTCGACCAGTAAAACAATTGTTGTTAATCCTAAACCCAAGGCAGTATTGGAATTGTCAGAAAACCAGGGTTGTTCTCCATTTACCGTTGATTTTTATGATCAAAGTGAAGGGGGGGGATCTTATAAGTGGATATTTGGCGATGGTGGTGATCCTACTATAACCGGCCCGGGAGATGCTGAGTACACATATCACAATCCGGGAGACTCTCCCGACGAATGGCAGCCTAAATTAATTATTAGTAATGATTATGGATGTAGTGATACCACAGTCAATAATGTGGTGGTGTTTCCCGATATAGAAGCTGATTTCTCAGTCTCGGAAACCAGTGGTTGCCATCAGCTGGAGGTTATCCTAACAAACAATTCATCGGGTGCTACGGCTTCTAGCCCTTATATATGGGATTATGGCGATGGTAATACATCTACTAATGAGAATCCTGAGCATTCGCATACATTCAATAATTTTGATCATGAGAACAATGAATATTTTAAAATATGGCTATTAGCTAAATCAGAATATGGTTGCAAAGATTCTGTTTCGGCCGATATTACCGTGCATCCTGTCCCTAAAGCCAAATATGAAGTGGATGAGCATACAGGTTGTTCCCCTCATGATGTTGAGTTTAATGATTTATCAGTTGGTGGCAATGAATCATATCTTTGGAAATTTGGGGATGGGCATGAATCTAATGAGGAAGGTAGTGTATCTCACTCCTATGAACAACCGGCAGATGAAGGGATCGGAACATTTACCTCCGAGCTTATAGTTACAAATATTTACGGTTGTGAAGATCAATTTGAGAAAAATATCACTGTTTATCCGCATATTGAAGCTGATTTTACAGCCGATATGGAGGGATGTCATCCTTTGACCGTTAGTTTTGAAGATTTAAGTAAAGGAGCTGATTTCTATCACTGGGACTTTGGTGATGGAAATCATTCAAGTAAGGCTGAACCCGAAAATATATTTTTTAATACTTCATACGATGAACTAAAAGATTATGATGTTGAATTGTCAGTTAGTTCTCAATATGGTTGTGAAGCTTTTGCATCAGATGTTGTGACAGTACATCCTAAACCTAAAGTAGATTTTACAGTTGATATTACCGATGGATGTTCACCTTTGGAAGTATTGTTTGAGAATTTATCGGTTGGTGTTGACTATTATGAGTGGGATTTTGGCAATGGTACTTCCGTGACTTCAGAACCGCAATTTGAACGTATATTTAAAAATACCGGTGATAAACCTTATACTTATAATGTTAGTCTCACAGGATCAAATGAATGGGGTTGTTATGGTGAATCTTTAAAAGATATTACAGTATACCCGGAAGTAACTGCTGATTTTACCACTAAAACAGGCTATTATGAAGGATGTACGCCACTTGAACTTGATTTTGTTAATCAATCTGAACTTGCAGATGTGTTTAAGTGGACATTTGGTGATGAAGCTGCATCTTCAAAAGAAAATCCCAGCCACATCTTTTATAATGAAGGTAATGAAGATTTGTTTATTGATGTCACCCTTCTTGCTAAATCCGGTTATTCCTGCAAAGATTCCATTACAAAAGAAATTACCGTTTATCCCCAGCCTATAGCCGATTTTAAAGCTGTGCCTCACGAGCAAACTTATCCTTCAACAACAGTTGAGGTATATAATTATTCAAGTGCGGGGGATTATTATTATGACTGGGATATGGGTGATGGAACTAGTTTTACAACTGATGATAAGGAAATGTTTGAGCATACGTATCAATGGGAGAGTGGACAATATGCTACCAGGGATTATTATATTGATTTGTATGTTTCTAACGCTCATTGTTATGATAATATAGAGCAAAAAGTTACTATAAAAGCACCAGCACCAATAGTGGGGTTTAGCCCCTCTAAAGAAGGTTGCCCGCCGCTGCAGGTGCAATTTAAAAATGAAGCTAAATATGGTTTCTATTTTCACTGGGATTTTGACGATGGCAATTATTCTGATAAAGAAAATCCCGTTCATATTTTTGAAGATCCCGGTGTTTATGAAGTAACTTTAAAGGTAACCGGCGAGGGGGGTGTTGATTCGGCAAAACAGGTTATTACTGTTTTTGAGCCACCGATAGCTGATTTTAGGGTCGAGCCGCAAGTAGTTGAATTGCCTTTTGAGCCTGTTCAAATGATAAACCTTTCCAGTCTTGGAAGTACTTATGAGTGGGATTTTGGCGATGGAACAATTTCATGGGATTATGAGCCTGAGCATTATTATAAAAATCCGGGGAGCTATGATATTACCCTGACTGTTGGTAGTGATACTGAGCCCCAATGCTTTGACGAGATTACAAAAAGCAGTGCTGTTACAGCTGAGGAATCATGTAAAATTATTTTTCCTAACGCATTCAAACCCAAGAAAAGTGGCCCTACCGGTGGGAATTATTCAGTTGGTGATCCGTCGAATCATATTTTTCATCCGGTTTTTGATGGTATTGAAAGCTATACATTAGAGATATTCAATCGTTGGGGTGAGCTGATATTTAGAAGTACCGATATAATGATAGGGTGGGATGGTTATCATAACGACAGGCTGGTAAAAATGGATGTTTATGTTTATAAAGTTAATGCGACATGCTATAATGGAAAACAAATTGAAAAAACAGGTGATGTTACTGTTATCAGATAATAAATAAAATGACTAAAAAGATTCTTAAATATTTCTAATATTAATTAGCCATGGGCAAATATTTGATTAAAAATAAAAATATTGTTTTACGTGCAATTTGTTTAATTGCCGCTACTACAATTATATGCTCTGCTAATCCATTGAATGCACAGGCAATTCAGTTTTCGCAATTTTATGCGGCACCCATGTTCCTTGCTCCTTCTTTTGCAGGAGGTACAGATGGTAGTCGGATAATCCTCAATTACCGTAATCAATGGCCTCAATTGCAGGGCACTTTTGAAAGTTATGCTTTTGGTTTTGATCATTATTTTCATGATTACAATAGCGGAGTAGGAATACAGCTATTTCGAGATCAGGCCGGAAGTGCTAATTTGGCAACTACTAATGCCGGTATTTTGTATTCGTATAATTTTAAAGCAAATCGTAATTGGACCTTACGACCGGGGTTGCATTTTTTGTATTCTCAGCGTTCAATAGATTATAATAAGCTTGTTTTTGGTGATCAGCTATCTCTTGATGGTGACGGGCTTACAAATACATCACAAACCTCCCTGACATTAGAATCTATGAGATATTTTGATGCTTCGGCTTCATTAATTGCCTATAATCAGGATATATGGATGGGCTTTACTTTCGACCACCTGATGACACCTGATCAGTCTATGACCAACCAGGAAAGCAATATCCCGTTAAAAACATCACTTTATGGTGGTTACAGGTTTAAAATAAGTAGCCCTTTAGCTGGTGTAACCGAAGAAAGTGTTTCCTTTACTTTTTTATATAAAAATCAAGGACCTTTTAATCAACTCGATATCGGAACATATTGGACTAAAGAACCTGTTTCAATTGGACTGCTTTACAGAGGAATACCTGTTTTTAACAATCCTGTACATGGCACTTTCAATAATGATGCCGCAATTTTAATGGCAGCATTAAGAACAGATGATTTTCGCTTTGGTTATAGTTATGATTTTACTATTTCGAATCTGCTGGGTTCAACCGGTGGTAGCCATGAAATATCAATAATATATCAATTTAACCAGGGAGAAAGAAAAAGAGAACGCGAAGCAATTCCCTGTCCCGTTAGTCCATATAATTAGCATAGTAAGGTATTTGCCAGGGGCAACGAATAAATTTGCCACTGATTTAGTACTAAAATTTTGGCGTAAAAAAGTATAAAATGATTCGTAATCATCTTTTGTATAATTAAAAAGCGCTACCAGGATTTCCCGGTAGCGCTTTTTTGATAACTTATAATAATAAAAGCTATTTAATATATCCTTTTTCTCTGGCTTCCTTAAGACATGCAGAAATTCCTTTCTTATTTATCATGCGGATCGCTTTTGCAGAAACTTTTAATTTTATCCAGCGGTTTTCTTCCGGAATGAAAAATTTTTTTTCCTGCAAATTAGGAAGGAACCTTCTTTTAGTTTTGATATTTGAGTGGGATACGTGATTACCCACTATCGGTTTTTTTCCTGTGATTTGACAAACTCGGGGCATTTTTCGAAATATTTTTAATTATGTCAATTGATTCAACTTCTTTAATTTTGAGGTGCAAATAACGTTATTTTTTTTCTTTTATACAAATGTTTTTAGGTAATTTTATAAAAAGTGTTGCACTTGCTATTTGAATCTTAGTATTATTGTGAATAATAACATTTGTTGGTGAATTAAAAGGTATGTAAGTCAAAATTTTTTTATTGGTGAGTATAGAAATAAATTTAGTAAAATCCCCCGGTCCTGTTTCCCTGATATGACTATTAAAAACGCTATAGCCTGATAGTTAATTTTTTTCGGTTTTATTCTTTATTTTTTGCTTCATTCCAGAAGACATCCATTTCTTTGAGTGACATTTTTTTCATATTTTTACCTGATTCTTTAACTTGCTTTTCAAGGTATTCAAATCTTTTTATAAATTTTTTGTTAGTTTTTTCCAGTGCATTTTCGGGGTTAACATTAATAAATCTGGCATAATTTATCAGTGCAAAAAGTAAATCACCAAACTCGTTTTCAAGATCCTTTTCTGATCCGTTATTTTCGGCAACGCTTTTCAGCTCGTTGAGCTCTTCCTGTACTTTGTCCCATACCTGTACAGGTTTCTCCCAATCAAATCCTACACCTTTAACTTTATCTTGTATCCTGTATGCTTTTACCATAGCGGGCAGAGTGTTTGGGACACCTGCCAGGACTTTTTTGGAGCTGTTTTTCATTTTTATCTTTTCCCAGTTATTTTTTACTTCCTCATCGGATGTTACCTTCACATTGCCATATATATGGGGATGTCGCTCTGTAAGTTTGTCGCATATACTTTGAAGCACATCGGTGATATCAAAATGGCCGGTTTCAGAACCTATTTTAGCATAAAAAACGATGTGCAGGAGTAGGTCACCCAGCTCTTTTTTTATTCCATCACTATTATTTTCGATAATAGCATCAGCCAATTCATAGGTTTCTTCTATTGTTAAATGCCTGAGAGATTCATAGGTTTGCTTTTTATCCCAGGGGCACTTTTCTCTCAGGTCATCCATTATATTTAGTAGTTGCTTAAAAAGTTTCAGTCGTTTGTCCATTTTAGTTTTTTTTGTTGCCGGGCGTAAGATGCCGGCATGAGATTATTTGAGAGCTTTTATTTTGTTTTCAGCCATTAAGCCTTTATAGTTTAAATCAGTTTAATTGTTTTAAGGCCGGTTGACCATGGCTGTTTCAAATTCGTACAGAACATCATTAAGGTTTTTTATTTTGTCTAAATCGTTAAACCATATAGCTGCAGCAATTTGAGGTATATTGCGCAATTTAGAGATCAGTTCATTTATATCTATTCTTATTTCATTTGATTTTAATAGCATTAAATAATCAAGGCTTTTGTTATCAGGCAATAACAATTGCCGGCCGCTATAATTTTTCAGCAAGTAATATTTGATCTCCAGATCCTGGTTTTTATACTCAAACAATGAAAAATATTCTTTATTTTTTGATTTGTAGGGAGTAAGCCGGATATCATTTATTTTTTGAAATTTTTTTGATAAATTCTTATTGATTAACCAACATAACCGATAATCCACAAGACTTGTAAATATACCTATTACTTCAAATTCGGGCACGTATTTTAAATCTAGATGTAATTTTTTTGCCATGATTAATATTATCCAAAATTTTACCCAGGCTTTGCAAAATGAGGCAAAAAAAGCCTCAAAATCATTAAAATATATTTTGCCAATGAACTGTTTAGAAAAACTATAGAATAAGATCTAAAGTTTCAAATACATAAAAAGTTATATAATTGCAAATATATTACTTGTTTTGTATTTGAATAGTTGAGGTTTTGTACAAAAATAAGGCTAAAAACATAATTATTTATTAAAATAAATAAGTTTTATAGAATAATTATTTTTTTTTATTATTCAATAGTTTGGCAATATTATTATCCGGAAAATACTTGTAATGTAGAAAAAATATTGAAAGATTATCTAAAGAAGGGTCAAAATATTTTAGCTTATAATTGTTTAGGTGTCAAAAAATAAATTAGGATTAATTATTTGTTGTTAATTTTATTCCATGCAGCTTTAGCAGCATTTTGTTCAGCACCTTTTATAGAATAATTTTCTCCGGATCCCATAACAGTTTCATCAACAATGGCATTAACTATATAATTTTTAAATTTTCCATTAAGATCTTTTTCTTCAATTAGTTTGAAACAGACATTTTTTTTATTTTTTTGGCCCCATTCAATAAGCTTGCTTTTGAAATTGGTATCGGTGGTTATCAATTCGTCGATATCAAGGTGGCAATTGATAATTTTATTAATTATAATTTCTTTTGTAAAGGAATAACCCTTGTCAAGGTATATTGCACCTATAAAAGCTTCAAAAGCATCGCCCGGTATTGATGTACTTGTTTTATTTTCACCGGCATGTGTTTTTATCAGCCTGTTTAATCCTAATTTGCGGGAAAGGTTATTTAAATTGGATCGACTGACTATTCTTGATCTTATTTCAGTGAGAAATCCTTCGTCTTTATAGGGGAATTTTTTAAAAAGATATTCTGCCACAACACATCCCAAAACAGCATCACCCAGGAACTCAAGCCTTTCATTACTGATTTTATTGCCGTTTGCAATATATTGTGCTGCGGATTTATGTTTGCAGGCTAATTTATAGGGGGCAATATTTTTAGGAGTAAACCCAAAAATATTACTTATAGCTTCAATCAATTTTTTGTCGGAAGCACAATATTTATTAAAAATATTTTTCAGTAACCTCAAAACAAGATTTATTCGGTAAACTTCTTAAAAACCAAAGAAGCGTTATGACCACCAAAGCCAAATGTATTACTTAGGGCAACATCAACTTTTCTTTTTTTACTTTCATTAAAAGTAAAGTCGAGTTTTGGGTCGATGTTAGGGTCAGGATTAAAGTGATTTATTGTTGGAGGTATTATATCGTGCTTAATTGCCAGGATAGTTGCAATTGCTTCTACGGCTCCGGCAGCACCCAGCAGATGTCCGATCATTGATTTAGTTGAGTTTATGCTTATTTTGTAGGCATGTTCACCAAAAAGATTTACAATAGCTTTTGGTTCTGCGACATCTCCTAATGGAGTTGAAGTACCATGAGTATTGATATGATCAACATCTTCGGGTTTTAGGCCTGCGTCATCTAGTGCATATTTCATAACATTTTTTGCGCCAACACCTTCGGGGTGGGGGCTTGTTATGTGATATGCATCGGCTGATAAGCCTCCGCCAACGACTTCAGCATAAATTTTTGCACCACGTTTTTTTGCATGTTCCAATTCTTCGAGTATCAATGCTCCTCCACCTTCACCAAGCACAAATCCGTCACGATCTCTGTCGAATGGCCTTGATGCCGTTGCAGGGTCATCATTTCTTACAGAAATGGCATTCATTGCATTAAAACCACCAACGCCTGCCGGGTTAACAGCAGCTTCCGAACCTCCTGTGACAAAAACATCAGCTTTATTCAATCTGATGTAATTGAATGAATCTACTAATGAATTAGCAGATGAAGCACATGCCGAAATTGTTGTAAAATTAGGCCCTCTTAGCCCGTATTTTATTGATATATGCCCTGCGGCAATATCTGCAATCATTTTAGGGATAAAAAACGGACTAAACCTTGGTGTGCCATCACTTTTTGCATAATCACTAATTTCCTGCAAAAATGTGTCTAGACCTCCAATACCACTACCCCATATTACACCCGCTTTGTCAAGGTCAATTTTTTCCAAATCAAGACCTGAGTCTTTCAGTGCCTCTTCACTTGCGAACATGGCATATTGTGCGTAAAGGTCATATTTGCGCAATTCTTTGCGATCGAAGTGATCTTTGGCATTATAACCCTTAACCTGGCATGCAAATTTAGATTTGAAATTAGATACATCAAAACGGGTTATGGGTGAGGCGCCACTAACTCCTTTAAGTAATCCATCCCATAAATCAGGGATATTATTCCCTAAAGGAGTTATTGCGCCTAAACCTGTTACTACTACTCTACGAAGTTTCATTGAAAGCTTCTTAGGTTCTACTTGTTTGTGTTTTCTATGTAGGCAATAGCTTCGCCCACAGTACTGATCTTTTCAGCTTCATCATCAGGAATTGCGATATTAAATTCTTTCTCGAATTCCATGATAAGTTCAACGGTGTCTAAAGAATCAGCACCTAAATCATTTGTAAAGCTTGCTTCCGGAGTTACTTCTTTCTCATCTACGCCAAGCTTGTCAACAATAATTGCTTTTACTCTTGCAGTGATATCTGACATGATAACTATTTTTTAGTTTAACAAGATGCAAAGAAAATAATTATATTTATGATAACCAACTTTTTTTGATCAAAATTATCTTATTTCTACAATTCATTTACCAGGTGAAAATTGCGAAATTATTAAATCAGCTAAATAATTGCAAGGAAAATTTACATATAGTATAAAACATTTTAAAAAGAACGGGGCTTATTAATTTGTTATTCAGTGTATATTTTCCTGTTCAAAAATTTTATTTAATTACTGAGTGTTACTATAATTTTTTAAATATTTCGGGCAGTTTTTTTAAAGCTGCTATTTCCTTCATTTTTTTCCTGGCTTCTTGTACTGGTGAGCCAAAATAGGCTGTTCCTCCTTTTAAGGATTTTGCTATACCTGATTGTCCCAGCACAACAGCTCCTTTACCTATTGTAAGGTCTTTTTGAACGCCTACCTGCCCCCAAAGAATCACATCGTCTTCAACGGTTACACAACCAGATATACCTACCTGTGCGGCAAACAAACATCTTTTCCCTATTTCGCAGTCATGGCCTATATGGATGTGATTATCCATTTTTGATCCCCATCCAATTATTGTATCTCCGGTAACGCCTCTGTCGATCGTGCAGCAGGCTCCTATTTCGACATGATCTTCAATAACAACTTTTCCGCCGCTTTCCAGTTTGTCCTGGTAATCAGGCCTGCGTTTGAAATAAAAACCATCAGCGCCAATTACAGCCCCCGAATGAATAATAACATTATCACCGATTATTGAATGGTCATAAATAGAAGTGTTTGAATGTATCAGGCAGTTTTTGCCAATTTTTACATGATTGCCAACAAAAACATTTGGCTGAATTGTAGTTCCTTCACCTATTGTAGCTGTAGGGCTTATTATTGAAGATGCCGGCTGGAATGGCCTAAACTTTTTTATTAATTTTACAAAATCGCGAAAAGGATCATTTGAATATATAAGTGCTTTACCATTGGGGCGATTAATTTTTTTGTTGATAATTATGGTGGAAGCATTTGATTTTAGAGCTTTATCGTAATATTTCGGATGATCTACAAAGGTAATATCACCATGTTGTACCTTGTGTATCTCATTAATGCCTTTAATGAGAAAATCTGGGTCACCATCAAATTCAGCATTTATCATTTTAGCTATAGCACTGAGTTTCTGGTTCGGATTGAATTGCATTATTCGTGAATTAAGCGTTAAATATTATTTTTTTGCGCGTTCAGAATATTCTTTTGTGCGGGTATCAACTTTTATTTTTTCACCTGTATTAACAAAAAGCGGAACATTAACCACTGCGCCTGTCTCAACGGTTGCCGGCTTAAGCGTGTTGGTTGCCGTGTCACCTTTTACACCAGGCTCAGTATAGGTTATTTCCAGTTCAACAAATGGAGGAAGTTCACATATAAGTGGTGTCTCGGTATCGGCATGAAACGTAATTTCTACTTCCTGCCCTTCTTTAATTAATTCAGGTGCATTTATTATATTCTCCTGTATAACAACTTGTTCGAAAGTTTCATTATGCATAAAGTGATATCCTGTATCATCTTTGTAAATAAACTGGTAAGGTCGTTTTTCAACCCTTGCTATATTGATTTTTACACCGGCATTAAAAGTGTTTTGTAAAATTTTTCCGGTTTTCAAATTCTTTAGTTTCGTACGTACAAAAGCACCGCCTTTACCGGGTTTTACGTGCTGAAACTCTACAATCGTGTAAAGCTCGTTATTATGTTCTATGCATAAACCATTTCTGAAATCTGCTGTTGTTGCCATATTAATATGTGAAAATGTTAAATTGTGGCACAAAAATAATAAATTTCTTTTGTAAAATTATAAAATTATTAAATAAGTGATTTTTGGATTCAAAATGAATAGCTTGAAGATTATTTAAAAAACTAAAATGTTTTTATATAATACACTGTTTTAAAAAAGAATTTTATTTTAATTTTTCCTGTTTTTTGCACATTCTTTTGGACACCTATATAATAAACTGATAATCAGGAATAATTTGTTATTTTTGGGTGTCCTAATGCGGAAAGCCGGCGCTTTCCTTAAAATTTTTTAATTCACGCCCTCGCCGCCGCCTGTTTGGGCAGGCCAACGCACTGCCTTATACCAGCTTTTGATGGCATACTTTGGAATAAGGCATGTTAAAGTATATTTTGATAAAAGATTATTTTTAAGCCACTTTGTTATAAATGACTGTAAAACTTAGTTTTAGCACAAAACCCCAACTCTACAAAAATTAAATTATTATCACTGCCGGTTTTTAAAACCGTCCTCCGGCCTTTGGTGAAGGCACCTACAAAACAAGCGAAAAGGGCGTTAAAAAATATTTGAAGTCGCTCCATAAAGTTATGGAAAAGTATAAAAAATATAATACAGATTAAAACACTCTCAAAAATTAAATCAAAGCTAAAAGCGACATTGCAAATATTTTAGCCCTTGATGCGTAGTTTTGTGGTGGCGGAACCACAGCCTTGATTTTTTCAAACTTTTTTATCAAGTT
>SL_5KL_010_SEDDRAFT_10000947_pt1 | contig 18196 bp, 12 predicted proteins | sample SodLakKL_010_SED_FD_9118 | JGI IMG/M metagenome (IMG submission 9118)
GATGACATCTTTGTCTTTGCGCCGCGGTGTGGCATTGTTTTTTATGGGGGTTACGGCTTGCCTGGTCACTTTCGCGAGCGGCATATCGCCGAGGGTCCGGAATGTGCTTCGATAGGAGGAGTGCATTTTCCGCACGCGGGTTCCCCTGTGCAGGAGGCCATACTCATCGGAAGTGGGGCCAAACATACATACCATCACCTCGGCAACATTGCCGTGCCCTGCTGCGTAGCATGCATGCATCAGATTGAGGGCTGCATCGGAGGAAGGCCGGTCGGAAGATCGTTGCGATCCAACAAGAACAATGGGTATGGGTGGGTTTTGCACCATATATGTGAGAGCAGCGGCAGTATGGTGGAGCGTGTCGGTACCGTGACCGATCACAATGCCGTCAATCCCGTTTTCAATCTCCTTGCCAATGGCAACGGCCAGCTGTTTGTATTGGGATGGACCCATATTTTCGCTGAACACGGCAAACACCTTTTCGGTGGTCAGGTTACAGATATCGGCCAGCTCAGGGACGGCGCCGTAAAGCTCTCCCGGGGAAAAAGCAGGAATAACAGCCCCGGTACGGTAATCCAGCCGTGACGCAATGGTACCGCCCGTGCCTATCAGCTTTACATTAGGCATACCCTTTGTGTATGGAAATTCCTGTTCGGGGATCTTGTAATTGGCTTTTTTATAGCCCGTTTCCTCCATGCTGATCAACGTGTTCACATCTATTCCCACGTTATATCCCGTGGGAATTTTCAGTACGATGTGCTTGTCGTCGTCATTCTCGGAACGCGGCAATACCGTGCCCACAAAATTTCCGCGGTTGGTTTTTATTTTCGTCTGACCCCACACCCTGACATTGTGTTTTTTCAATGCCTCCAGTGCAGGTCCTTTGTATCCCTGAAAAAAATCTTCGCTCATTGTAATGAAAAATGGTCCTGGTATGTAATTTATTGATGATTGTTTGCCACAGCCTCAGCGATCTTTTCCTTAAGCTGCCTTAACGGGATATTGCCAAGGGCACGTGCGCGAAGCTGCCCCATCAGCCAGTCCGTTTCTGCATTTTCTGTCCCGTTCAGGCGTATGCTGCGAAACTTTTGCTGTAAAAACGACAGGTCGGCGAGCACTTCATCTTCTGACAGGGGCATGAAACCGATGCTGGTCAGCAGCGAGTCAACATCCATTTTAGGATGCTGATACAACAAAGGCAACACCGGGATAACTATTTCGCGGGCCAACCCGCGCGCCCTGACCTCTTTCAGGGTGTCGGCAACAAGCTCATACCTGAAGCCGGATGCTTTCTCAAAATGGCCTTCTACAAATTTCAGCCGATGAGCAAACAGGGTGGCAGCGAAAACCGCATCCTCACCATCGTCATCAACCATCTTTTTGAGTAGCGGAAACAGGTTGTTTCTGAAAAGATATGTATATGTGTCTTCCGGTATGCCCCATCCTTTCAGGGTGTGGTAAGCATCGATGTTCAGTGTGGGGAGGTTGCTTCCCAGGCGTTCAATGTCCTCGTCGAGCAGGGGGATAGGCGGAGAGTCCGTGTCGGGGTACATACGGTCAGCGCCGGGTAACACCCTTTCAAAAATGGTAGTTCCATCCTCAAAAGATTTACGGGTCTCATTCGGCACCCCTTCAAAAGCCATTCTGCATCGCTCTTCTATGGTCTCCAGGGCAGTTTTTATGTCGTCCTCAGGCCCCCAGAAAAACAGTACGGCATCCCCGGGTTTCGCATCCAACATGTCCCTGAGCTGTCCGTAAACAGAGGCAGGCTCCATAGGATTGAGGCTGTCATTAGTGCACATGTTTGGCTTTTCTATGCAGGCCACCACTTTCAGCCTGTCGCTGATCTCATCAGCAAAAACCTTTCCCGGTTGTGTAAAGTGCGAAAGTATGCCTTCAAAATAGGGCAACTTCACCCCGTATAGCTTCATGCCGGCGTTTCTGATCCCTTTCAAAGCCCTTGCCCTGAATGAAAACAAGCGCGGGTTCAGCTCGGCAGCCTCCATTTGCCATTGTTCCGGGTTGCTGACCCTTTTGTTGAGTTCTTCCCTTATGTGCAGCAGGGCCCATTGCCTGAACGCCTCGTTATGCGTTAATTCAGGTATCCATTTAATGCGCGAAACGCCTTTGATCTCAACACGGGTACCTCCACGGCAGCTCACGTTCACATCCTGACGGGCCGCACCTATGCCGGTTCGAACCTTGCCTGTGCTCCTGTTCAAAAAACGGATCACCTGGCAGGCCTCGGCTACCTCGCCGGGATTTACCATGTCAGGGTATGTAACCGTCTCAATAAGCGGCATACCCAAACGGTCCGTCTTATAGGTCCTCCAGTGTCCTACGTCGGAAATCTCACGGCAGGAATCTTCTTCAACGCTCAGCTGTATGAGCCTCACTGTCTTATTTTTCAGCCCGATAGCCCCTTCCACGCCTATAATGGCCGTGCGCTGGAACCCTGTAGGAATGCTGCCGTCAAGGTATTGCTTGCGGGTGATGTGAATCTCACCTACGATATTAAGTTTTTTCAGCAGGGAGATCTCAATGGAAATGTCTACAGCTTTCCTGTTAATAGGGAAAGGCGGTGTATCATCGACCTCGTAGGTGCAGGTGGTCTCGTTTTTGATCCTGTAAATGATGTTTTTGCGGGTTTTGAACTCCATCAGTGCCGTCCCGTCGTATTCGCCAAGCTCACTCAGCGTAGGCCGCATATGCCTGATCACCTCCGCATCATAGCTGTCATCGTCCTGGTAAATGCCGGCCGGACACCGGCAGAATAGCTTCTCGTCTGTCTTCAGCTGCTGATGAACTTCTAACCCCGACATAAACCCTATGCGATCGTAATCTGCCTGGGTGGCCTTTTTCCGTGGCACATAGCCAATGGATTTCATGGTATTGCGGTAATTCTGCGCGGGGGTGGTTTTCCTTTTCATGCATTAATGTCTAAAAGTCGAAAGGTCAAAAAAGTCTGGCTATTGGCTGTTCACGGAGAACCTGATGTTACGCTCTTCCAGGTAAGCCATTACGAAGTCGAAGCATTCTTTGTCGAGGCCGATGAGTTCGAGGGGGAATACACCTTTGCCGCTGAATTTTCCGCTAAGGATCAACTCTGCATTGGCCGTAGCTGTAAAGCCCGTTGTGCGCGCCATGGACGAAAGCCCTGCCTCCTCATCGTATTCATCATAAAGCTCATAGACGATCTTTTTCCTTTGGTTCTCCTCTCTGCCCGAAAGCTCTATACGCATTACCGTGAACTCCCGTTCTTCAGGGCCCAGCTGCCAGTCGCGGATCAGAATATTGCTGGTAAAATCGATAGGCCGCACGGAAGTGTTGTTTACTGAAATGGGTTCCGTATCAAAAAAGCCCGCTTTTTTGAGAGCCTGGATCAGCTGGATATGCCCGGGATAACGCAGTGTTTTTTCCCTCATGTTGGGGATATGGTCCATGTTGCGGAGCAGCGAGCGCAATCCATCTGTATAGAAGGCTTCCAGGGTGCCGACCTTGTCGAAGAAAACCATTTCCGGTTCACTCATGGCAGGTTTGGTCATGCGCTTTCCCTTTTCGATAAACCTGGCCGGGCGTGTATACTCTTCTACTACGTCAATAGGGGAAAACGGCGCCTTATAGTAGAAAGGGTATACTTTTACCTTGGGAAGGCCGCCCACGCAATAGGTGAAATCTTCGATTTCCATATACTCGTTGTGGTGGCCCGCAATAAGATTGGGAATACCCGGTGCCACCCCGCAATCCGTTATGGCCGTCACACCCTTTCTGGCAGCCAGGTTGTTCAGCTCCATGAAATCCTCGGGCATAAAAGATATATCAACAATATTTTTGCCTGCTTCTATGACCGTTTGAACGATATCAAATCCCATAAAACCCGGTACAGCTGAAACAACAAGGTCAAAATCCGCTACCAGCGACTCTATGCTTTCCTCTTCCATGAGGTTAATGCCCACGGTCTTGATCGGGTAGTTTGAAGACAAAAAGTCAAGCGACTGCTGATCAATATCGGCAGCCACCACATCATGCTGTTGTGATAAATCTATGGCTATGGCTTTGCCTACCATGCCTGCACCTAAAACGACAACCTTTTTTTTACCCATTTGAATGTTTTTTTTGATATGGAAACGAAACGCAAACCAGCAATTGACAGGAAAACAGTACAAAACAGCCCCTGCCGGCAACCAACTTCTTGTGCCATCCCGGCCGGTCTGTTGCTTTGCATACCCTTACTGCTTTGGCGAAGATAAAAAATGTTTGCAAAACCCCGTTCAAATTAAAGCGATTCTTTAATTTTGTAATGGTGAAACACACCTGCAGTCTCCGATTATTCCGTTTCGTATGCACATCCAACGTAATACAAACCAGCACACGCATCGCAAGACAGTTTTCTCAGCCATTATTCTAGGTGTGAGCCTATTGTTGCTGGTTCGTCTCTTTGTGCTTCAGATTGCAGATCCGTCTTACAAAGCTTTTGCACGCAGCAATTATCTGCGTCATGTAACCGACTTTCCCTCCCGCGGTCTTATTTATGATCGAAACGGTGATTTGCTGGTTTACAATGAAGCACATTATGATCTGATGGTGATCCCTGGGCAGGTAGGAGATATTGACACCCTGTTGTTTTGCAACCTGCTGAATATTAGCGTGGAGACCTTTGAAAGCCGCCTGCTGCAGGCCCGGCGTCACTCCCGTTTCAGGGCATCGGTCTTTGAAAGACAAATATCGAAAACCACTTTTGCTGCTTTCCAGGAGAAGCTTTTCCGTTTTCCCGGGTTTTTTGTTCAGCCCAGGAACCTGAGAAAATACACCTATCCGATCGCGGCGCACACCTTCGGTTATGTGGGAGAAGCAGGGCCGTCGGTGATCAACAACGACCCGTACTACAGGCCGGGAGACTATATCGGGATAAGCGGTATCGAGCTGGCTTATGAGAAAGAGTTAAGAGGGCAAAAAGGTCTGCGTATCCGTATGGTTGATGTTATGAACCGCGACATTGGCCCTTTCCAGGAAGGCCGCCACGATACCCTTGCCGTGGCAGGTAAGGATCTTCATACAACGCTGGATGCAAACCTGCAACTTTACGGCGAACAACTGATGCAGAACAAACGGGGCAGCATCGTCGCCATTGAGCCTTCCACCGGAGAGATATTAGCGCTGGTATCTTCGCCTTCCTATGATCCCGGACTTCTTGTGGGAAGGCAGCGGACAAGGAATTACCGGGCACTGCAAAACGATACCCTGAGCCCTCTGTTTAACAGGGCCCTTATGGCACAATATCCGCCCGGGTCGGTTTTCAAGATCGTCAGCACCGCCATAGCGCTCCAGGAGGGGGTCATTAACCCCGGAACGCGTCATAACTGCTCAGGGATTTACCATACCCGGGGAATCAGCATCCGCTGCCGCGACCACCCCAGCCCCGTTGATGCCCTTAGCTCTATCCAGCACAGCTGCAACACCTATTCAAGCATCCTGTTTCAGCAAACCATCAACCAACCCCGCTTTGAGAATATACAGCAGTCGTTTGACCATTGGCGCAGCTACCTGGAAAGCTTCGGACTGGGACAGATGTTTGGCAGCGACCTGAGCTATGAACTGCCGGGCATTGTGGCAACATCCGATTATTACAACAGGATATACGGAGAGCGTGGCTGGCGATCGCAAACCATATTATCGCTGGGCATAGGCCAGGGGGAATTGGGAGTAACACCATTGCAGCTGGCCAATGTTACGGCAGCCATCGCAAACCGGGGACATTTTTTCACCCCACATATCGTAAGAGCTGTTGACACCCCGGATAACCTCCAGAACAGGTTTGGCCTTGCCAACCACATCCCGATCGACCGCGTGCATTTTGAAACAATAGCCAAAGCTATGCAATTGGTCGTGGAAGAAGGAACGGCAAGCTTCTCGCAAATCCCGGATGTGACCATGGCCGGCAAAACCGGCACAGTGCAAAACCCCCATGGCGAAAACCACTCTGTATATGTGGCATTTGCACCTGTCGACAACCCCCGGATAGCCATATCGGTTATCATCGAAAATGCGGGCTATGGCTCGGTATGGGCAGCCCCGCTGGCCAGCCTCATGATCGAAAAATATCTTAACGGCGAAGTTAACAGAACCTGGTTCGAGCAAAGGGTAAAAGAGGCAGACTTTATAACCGCAACCCCATGAAGTCACAATTCAACATATTCCATAACGTAGACAAGCCGGTAATCATACTATACCTGATTCTGGTGTCGATCGGCTGGCTTAGCATATATTCTGCAGATTTTATCGAAGGGCAATCAGGTTTTTTTTCACTGCAGACAAGCTATGGAAGGCAACTGCTGTTTATCCTCACTGCCATTTTGGCCGCCGGTGCCATCCTGATGATCAATGCCAGGTTCTTCTACAGTTTTTCCCGGATTATCTATGCCATAGCCATTCTCCTCCTGGTCAGCATTTTCCTGGCAGGAGTCGAGATCAATGCTACCAGGGCATGGTTCCGGATAGGCGGTTTCGCAATACAACCTTCGGAATTCGCAAAATACGCCACAGCGCTCGCATTGGCTGCTTATATCAGCAATATCAGAACAAAAAAACCGACCAAAGCCAACATATATAAATCAATAGTGATCGTATTGATCCCTGCCTTGCTGACCCTTATGCAAAAAGACGTGGGAACAACCCTTGTGTTCTCCGCCTTCGTGTTTGCCCTTTACAGGGAAGGCTGGATAAGCGGCATAGTCCTGTTCATGGGAGGGTTAGCTGTCACGCTGTTTATTCTTACCATGATCTTTAATGAGTTCATCATCATCGGGGTCCTGGCGTCAATCACCCTGTTGCTTATGTTCTTTCTGCGAAAAAGACAAGGCAGTGCAATCCGACTGATCGGGCTGTTTGTCTTGCTCAGCGTGTATGTGTATTCAGTCGACTTAGCCTTCGAAAACATACTCCAGGCCCATCATAAATCACGTATCGAAGTCCTGATATATGGCGACAGCGACCTTCAGGGAGCCGGTTACAACCTGCACCAGTCGAAAATCGCAATTGGCTCTGGTGGATTTTGGGGCAAAGGGTTTCTCCAGGGAACACAAACACAGTTCAATTTTATACCCGAACAAACCACAGACTTTATCTTTTGCACCATCGGGGAAGAATGGGGCTTTGTTGGAAGCATCACCCTGATCGGATTATTCCTGGCATTGCTTTTACGGCTTATTGCCCTTGCAGAACGGCAAAAATCTAGTTTCAGCAGGGTGTATGCCTATTCGGTCGTTTCGGTATTATTTGTTCACTTTGCAATAAATATTGGGATGACAATAGGGTTGGTTCCCGTTATTGGTATACCTTTGCCTTTTATCAGTTACGGAGGTTCCTCCCTCTGGGCAATGACCCTGATGTTGTTTACCTTGCTGAAACTTGATGCGGAGCGACTGGAGATGACCTGACCTTACGTGATCTTCGCGTACCGGGCGGTTGAAGCAAGAAAATGGCCGCTGGCTGTTGGTTTTGACACACAGGAGGATGATTATTGGGACATTTCGACATTTCGACATTTTGACAGTTACAACACAACCCCTAAACTTTTGCCGAAAACATAAATNCTTCAACAACNGCCAGTTATCAAAAAGCAAACACATGAATACAGCCCAAATATACATAGTATGAAAATTGCATTCTTTGGAAGACCGTTTGATCCCGGTTTTCGCGACAACTTCAGGTTTCTTATCGAGGTGCTGGAGGAAAAGGCAACTGCTTTTTTGTTCTATGAAGATTTCTACAACCATGTGAAAGAGTTTATCCGCTTCACCAAACCAGTTGACCTGCTGGGCGCCGGCCAGGCACCCCACAGCGATACTTTTTGCCTGGTGAGTGTTGGAGGCGACGGTACGTTGCTGGATACCATCAGTATGGTGCAGGACTCAGGAATCCCGGTTCTGGGAATCAATACAGGGAGGCTGGGTTTTCTCTCCGCCATATCAACCGATGAGATCAAAGATGCAGCACGCTCGCTCATCTCAGGTGATTATTCCATTGACAGACGAACCATGCTGCAACTCACGGAACCACAAGGGCTCTTCGGAAACATCAATTACGCTTTAAATGAGCTGACTGTGCTGAAAAGGGACAACTCAACCATGATCACCATCAGCGCCTATGTAGACGATCTCTTCCTGAATACATACTGGGCCGATGGACTGATTGTCGCCACCCCGACCGGCTCCACCGGCTACTCGCTAAGCTGCGGGGGGCCTATCATCTCCCCGGAAAGCAAAAACCTGGTGATCACTCCTATAGCCACCCATAACCTAACGGTACGGCCTATTGTGATACCCGACAGCAGCAAGGTAAAGCTTCGTATCTCCGGCAGGACCCAGGACTACCTCGTTTTACTTGATTCAAGGTCCAAAGCACTTAGTACAACGACAGAACTCATAGTGAAAAGAGCACCCTTCTCTTTTAACCTTATTTGCGTAGGAGAAAAAGATTTTTACAAAACCATTCGCAACAAGCTTGCCTGGGGGCTGGACAGGAGAAACTAATGACAGGATCTTTGACACACAGGAAGATGATTATTGGGACGTTTCGACATTTCGACATTTCGACAGTTTCAACACAACCCCTAAACTTTTGCCAAGAAAATAAACACCGCAACAACAACTAGTTGCGAAAATATAAACACATGAACCGGACACTTGCAAGCCCGGCCAAGCCAAAGTCCCATGAATTACCAGCATACAGAGGTGAACCACACCCCCGGTAAAATATTTAACGCCTTCCATCGTTATTGTGTTTGAACTGTTATGATCATGACCAGATACTGCTCACTTTTAGTTTTATGCTGTCTTCTTGCTGCTGCATCGCCTGCGAAAAGCCAAACCTTTGAAGCGGGCTTTATGGCCGGCACCACATTTTACCTGGGAGACATGCAACCTTATGACACCCCGGCCGACCTTTTTAAAAACCCCCGGTACGCAGGAGGTGTGTTTGGCAGATATAATTTAAGTCAGCATATATCCCTGAGGGCAAATATTATCTATGCAAGGATTGCCGGCGAAAACGTCGGGCCCTATGAAATGCCCGCAGACTACGAGAGCTTTCAAACCTGGCTTGCCGAGTTTTCTGTAGTGGCTGAGGTCAATTTCCTGCCCTATATTGCCGGTGATATGGACAAGCGCGCCACTCCATTTATTTATGGCGGCACCGGCACCATGTTTTTCAATGAACCCTATACTGGGGAAAACAAACTCCGGCCCAAGGATATCATTCCACAAAAAATAATTCTGGGATTAGGTGCCAGGTATAATTTTTCCCGGAAGATAACAGTTGGCCTTGACTGGGGCATGCGGCGGACCAGCGACGAGCTTGACGGTGTGTTCAACATAGGGGTTAATGAAGCATATGGCATTCCTGAAGACAGGGATTGGTATTCTTTTCTGGGCATGACCGTCAGTTACAGGTTTAAAGACAGAAGCGGTGCCTATTGCCCGCCTCATTAGCATAATTTTTCTTAAACTGAACGTTTTTCCTTTTATTTGTCGAAACAAATTAAGAAATTTGTGCCAATTTCAGGAGGTATAATAGATTGAGATATAATGGATTTAAAGGAACATATCGATGAAAAAAAGCTTCCCCGCCACGTGGCCCTTATTATGGATGGGAACGGTCGTTGGGCTACACAGCGCGGTAAGGAGCGAATATTCGGGCATGAACATGGAGTGGAAGCAGTGCGGGACACCGTGAAAGCTGCTGCTGAAATTGGTATATCTCACCTGACGTTTTTCGCATTCTCAACCGAAAACTGGTGCAGACCCCACAGGGAAGTAGAAACCCTGATGGATTTGCTGGTGCAGGCCATTAAGAATGAAACACCCGAACTGCACGAAAATGGCGTGCGGCTTAATGCCATAGGCGACCTTGAATCCCTCCCGGCAAAATGCCGGAGAAGTCTTGAAGAAGCAATGGAAACAACCGCCAGCAACACACGCCTGCACGTCACCGTAGCACTAAGCTACAGCGCACGGTGGGAGATTGTTAACGCAGCCCAGAAAATAGCCCGGCAGGTAGCCAACCGCACATTACAACCCGACCAGGTAGATGAAGATGTGTTCGTCAGTGCAATGGAAACACACGATATCCCCGATCCGGACTTGCTCATCAGAACCAGCGGTGAGCTCAGGCTGAGCAACTTCCTGTTATGGCAGCTCGCATANGCCGAATTGTATTTTACGCCNGTGTTCTGGCCCGACTTCCGGAAAAAGCATTTCTACCAGGCAATAATCGATTATCAAAGAAGAGAACGAAGGTTTGGCAAGGTGAAAGCTGAAGCATTAACCACCAAAAATGTTTGAAACGAGGTTCAATACAATGTATAAATATATTGCCCCCTTTTTATTGATATCCCTTATTTTTCTCTCACTATCGGGAAGTGCCCGGGCGGTTTTTCCCGGGCAGGATATCGAGCTGGATCCCCTGAATCCTCAGGAGTTTGAAATTGGCGGCATCTCTGTCACCGGGACCCAGTTTATCGACGACAACGTCGTGGTCATGGTCAGCCAGCTTGCCATAGGCCAGCGAATCGAAGTGCCCGGCGAAGCCATTACCAACGCAATCAACAACCTGTGGAAACAAGGGCTTTTCCGCGATATACAGATCAGCATCACGTCCATCCAGGAAGACTTTATTTTTCTTGAAATCGAACTGGAGGAAAGGCCCAGGCTCACAAGATACGAGTTCAAAGGGATCCGCCGGTCGGAGGCAGACGACCTGAGAGATAAACTAAACCTCATACGGGGCGATGTGGTCACCGACAACCTGCTCTTCCGGGCTGAAAGCGCCATAGAAGACTATTACATGGAAAAAGGCTACCTGACGCCCGAAATCGACATCCGCCAAAAGGAAGATACCGCACGCGTGAACAGCATGATGCTCGAATTTCATATCGACAGGGGCAACAGAACCCGGATACGCGAAATCAACATCTACGGCAATGAGATCTTGTCAGACAGAAGGATAAAGCGTTTGATGAGAAATACCAGGGAAAGAAGCCTGCGGTTCATCTTTACCTCATCCAAACTTGTGCAGGAAGACTTCGAGGAGGACAAGCGCACCCTGATCGAACACTATAACAAGCTCGGCAAAAGGGATGCAACCATAATAAGGGATTCGGTCTATTTTGTTGATGACGACCGGATCGAGATCGACCTGCATATCTATGAAGGCCCCACCTATTACTTCAGAAATATTGAATGGGTGGGCAATACCGTATACCCCGAAGAAACACTCAACGACGTTCTAAATATCCGGAGAGGCGATGTATACAACCAGGCGAAACTGGAGCAAAACCTCTTCATGAACATGGAAGAGGGTGACGTAAGCTCCCTTTACATGGATATCGGGTACTTGTTTTTCCAGCTTGACCCGGTAGAAGTAGCCATTGAAAACGACTCGATAGATCTCGAGATCAGGGTGTATGAAGGCGAGCAAGCCCGTATCAACAGGGTAACCGTTTCGGGCAACACCCGTACAAATGATCATGTTATCATGCGCGAGATCCGCACACGGCCGGGTCAGCTCTTCAGTCGCTCAGACATTATCCGGAGCCAGCGCGAGATCATTCAGCTCGGATTCTTCAACCAGGAAACCATAGACGTTCAGCCGATGCCCAACCCGGCCGACAACACCGTTGACCTGGAATACATTGTTGAAGAAACCTCCTCAGACCAGATAGAATTATCAGGAGGCTGGGGGGCAAACAGGATCATCGGGACCGTAGGCGTCTCTTTCAACAACTTTTCCACACGCAACATCTTTAACAGGGATGCCTGGCGCCCCCTGCCAACAGGTGATGGCCAGAGGCTCTCACTGAGAGCACAAACCTATGGCAGAGGATACCTCTCTTATAATGCATCCTTCATGGAACCCTGGCTCGGAGGGAACAGGCCCAATGCCCTTAGCGTATCCTTTTACCAGACCCGGCACCGCCGGAACGTACCCAGAGACCACGCCAACTACGGGTATTACTCCATAATTGGATCTTCTGTGGGCCTGGCCAAAAGGTTAACCATACCGGACGACTACTTTTTCCTGAGACAGTCGGTCAACTACCAGCATTATGACATTCTGAACAGCCCCATACGGTTTGTCTTTGACGACGGCCAGTCAAACAACCTGAGCTACAGGGTTACATTCGGAAGAAACTCAAAAGATGCCACCCTTTTCCCGCGGAGAGGATCAGAGGTGTCGCTGTCGCTGCAGCTCACACCCCCTTACTCGCTGTTCTCAGATAAGGACTTTGCAGACGCCACCCCACAGGAAAAATACCGCTGGCTCGAATACCACAAATGGAACTTCAGAGGCGACTGGTTTACCCCTATTGCAGGTGAACTGATCGTTGCAACACGTATACGTTTTGGATTTCTGGGGTACTATAACTCCGATATCGGCCATCCCCCATTCGAACGCTTCTACCTTGGAGGTGATGGCTTGTCGGGATGGGAGATCGACGGCAGGGAGATCATTGCGCTCAGAGGGTATGGGAATTACTCTCTCACCCCAACAGACGAGAGAGGCGAATTCATTGGGGGTAACGCCTACAATAAATATACAGTAGAACTTCGCTATCCGCTTTCGCTCAACCCCATGGCAACAATCTATGCCCTGGCCTTTGTAGAGGGGGGGAACGCGTTCCGTGATTTTGACTCCTTTGACCCATTCCGCTTTAAACGATCAGCAGGTATTGGTGCCAGGATATTCCTGCCCATGTTTGGCCTGATGGGAATTGATTATGGCTACGGGTTTGATGAGATACCCGGCAGACCGGGAGAAGGAGGCGGACAATTCCACTTTACCATCGGACATCAGTTAGATTAGTTTTAACCCCTTTCAACCTGGAGGACATCACCATGAAAAAACAATTCATTCTCTTCCTGCTCATGGCAGCGATCTCGACGGCTGCTTTCAGCCAGCGTTTTGCTTACGTAGACACCGAGTACATACTTGATAACATCCCTGAATACCAGGCCGCAGAGCGCGAAATAGAAGAACTCTCCATAGAATGGCAAACAGAAATAGAAAACAAATTTGCCGAAATCGACAGGCTTTACACACAATACCAGGCCGAAGCACCCCTGCTGCCCGATGACATCAAGCGCCAGCGCGAAAATGAAATCATCGAAAAGGAAAGAGCAGCAAAAGAACTGCAGATGCAACGCTTTGGCCGGAACGGGGATCTTTTTGAAAAACGGCAGGAGTTGGTACAGCCTATTCAGGATCAGGTATACGACGCCATCGAAACGATCGCCAGCAGGGGAAATTATGCAGTGATTTTCGACAAGGCCGGAGGTGCTGCCATGATATACTCCGATGTGCGGTACGACCTTAGCGACAATGTGCTGCAACACATGGGATACCGGAACTGATCCGGCTCCCCCGGGCTATTTGCCCATAAGCCGCTTTATCTCGTTCAGCTTCATAAGCGCCTCAACGGGAGTCAGCGTGTCTATATCCGTGTTAAGGATCTCGTCTTTAATTTGTAACAACACCGGATCGTCCAGCTGAAAAAAACTCAGCTGCATGCTCTCATTCCGGCGCTCAGAAGCTCCTTTGCCATCGCCGTCGCCGGTAAGCTTATCGTGGCTGTGCGTCTTTTCCAACTGGGAGAGTATGCTTTTGGCACGGTTAATGACCGAAGAAGGCATGCCTGCCATACGTGCCACATGAATGCCAAAAGAGTGCTCGCTGCCACCCGGAACAAGCTTTCGCAAAAAAATCACGTTGTTGCGGACCTCTTTTACTGACACATTGTAGTTCCTGATCCGGCCAAAAGAAGAAGCCATCTCATTGAGCTCATGATAATGTGTGGCAAAAAGGGTTTTGGCCCGGAACATGGGGTGCTCATGTAAAAACTCTGCGATGGCCCATGCAATGCTGATCCCATCGTAAGTACTCGTTCCACGGCCGATCTCATCAAGAAGGATAAGGCTGCGGTCTGATATATTGTTGAGAATGCTGGCAGTTTCGTTCATCTCAACCATAAAGGTGGACTCTCCGCTTGAGATATTATCCGAAGCCCCCACCCGGGTGAAAATCTTATCCACAACCCCGATGGATGCCCGTTCTGCAGGCACAAAACTGCCCATCTGCGCAAGCAAAACGATAAGCCCTGTTTGCCTTAAGAGGGCAGACTTTCCCGACATGTTGGGCCCGGTAATGATGACAATCTGCTGGTTCTCGTTGTCAAGGAACACATCGTTGGCCACATAGGCCTCTCCGGGAGGGAGCTGCCGTTCAATAACAGGGTGGCGCCCCCCTTTTATATCCAGCACACAGGAATCATTTATTTCAGGCTCGGTATAGCCAAACTGCGAGGCAATGGCCGCAAAGTTCAACAGGCAGTCGATACGGGCAATCACATTGGCATTGAGCTGAACAGGTTCAACATATTCGGCCACGGCCGCCACCAGCTCTCCGAACAAACGCTCTTCTAAGTGTGCAATCTTCTCCTCGGCACTGAGGATCTTCTCTTCATACTCTTTTAATTCAGGGGTTATGTATCTTTCCGAGTTGGTAAGCGTTTGCTTTCGCTGCCAGTCGTCAGGAACCTTATCCTTATGCGTATTGGTCACCTCCAGGTAATATCCGAAAACCTGGTTAAAAGATATTTTTATTGAAGGGATGCCCGTTCGTTCGATCTCGCGTTGCCGGAGTGAGGCCAGGTAATCCTTGCCGGAAAAAGCTATTTTACGCAGCTCATCAAGTTCTTCTGAAACATTATCTGCAATCACATTCCCTTTACTCAGAACCGCCGGGGGGTCTTCCGTTAGCTCCCTTGCGATGCGATCTCTTATCATACCGCAGGGGTTCAGCTGTTCGGCCATATTCTGCAGAGGATTACATGCACTGTCAAGGCATATCTGCCGTACCGGATCGGTCATCGACAACGCTTTCCTGACCTGCAGCAGCTCGCGCGGACTTATCTTTCCGACCGCAACCCTGGATATGAGGCGCTCCAGGTCACCAATCTGCCTGAGGATAGTTGCCAGTTCCCCGGCCATATCGGGGTTTTCCAGGAAATATGCCACCACAGCATGCCGCTCCTTTATTTTCGCCCTGTCTTTCAAAGGGAGAATGATCCACCTCTTCAGCAATCGGCTGCCCATAGGTGAACAGGTCTGGTCGATAACCTCCTTAAGGGTTGTCGCATCCTCATTAAGTGAGTCCAGGATCTCAAGGTTGCGGATGGTGAATCTGTCAAGCCATACGTATTGTGTTTCATCAATACGTGATATCTTATTGATATGGCCCGGGTTTTCGTGACGGGTCTCCTGCAGGTACCGCATGATAGCCCCTGCAGCGATGATCCCTTCAGTAAGTTCTTCAATACCAAAGCCTTTATAGGAAAGAGTCCCAAAATGCTTTAAAAGCAAATCGTCGGCAAAGTCCCGTGTATACACCCAGTCTTCCAGTGTGCTGCTATGATATTTGCCGGGAAAATCCTGCATGAGCTTCTTTTGGTGCTTGCGCTGCACGACAATTTCGCTCGGCCGGAAACTTTGCAGCAACTTGTCGATGTATTCAGCGTTACCCTGGTCGGCCAGAAATTCGCCGGTTGAAACATCCAATAAGGCAATACCTGTTTGTGCACCCGAAAAATGCAGTGAAGCCAGGAAATTGTTTTCTTTGTGATCCAATACTTTATCACTGAAGGCCACCCCGGGAGTAACCAGTTCGGTAACACCCCGCTTTACAATCTTTTTTGCCTGTTTCGGGTCTTCCAGCTGTTCGCAGATAGCAACACGCTGACCGGCCCGGACAAGCTTGGGCAGGTAAGTATCAAGCGCATGATGAGGAAAACCGGCAAGCTCCACATAGGATGCAGCGCCGTTGGCACGACGGGTTAATACTATGCCAAGCGTTTCAGCCGTTTTTACAGCATCTTCACCAAAGGTCTCATAAAAATCACCAACCCTGAACAACAACAAAGCATCCGGATGTTTGGATTTGATGCTGTAGTATTGCTTCATTAGCGGTGTGTCAACCAATTTTGCTTCTGGTTTTGCTGCCATTTGGATGAATCTTTGTTGCCCTGCCATCCCCCTTTATAACAAAAGTACAAAAATTTAACGGAGGTTAAAGACTTCCTAATCTATGTTAAATCGGGCTCTCTTTTTTGTTCATCGAAAAAATGTTTCTTAGCTTTGTTCTGCGATCGAAATAAACAACATTTTTATCACCAAAAAAAACATTATGCATTTTTTCAAAAAAAATCATCTGATCACATCACTGACAATGGTATTCATCTTCGTGGCAGCGATAGCTGCAAAAGCTAACCCGGGCGGGTTCAGCGACGAAGAACTGGAAAAATTTGCCAATGCAGTGACACAGGTTATTAATTTGCAGCAACAGGGCCAGACTGAAATGATTGAGGCCATCGAAGACAATGATCTGACAGTGCAAAGATTTAACGAAATCAACATGCAGGCTCAGCAAATGCCTCTCGAAGAAGTTGAAGCTACTGACGAAGAAATGGAAAACTTCGAAAATGCCAACCAGGCAGTTGAGCGCGTGCAGATGCAGCTGGAAGAAATTCTTATTGGCACCATAGAAGAAGAGGGCCTCACTCTTGAGAAATACGAAGAAATAATGACAGAGTATCAGCAAAACCCTGAGCTTCAGCAAAGAATCCAGGAGTTAATGCAGTAAACCCCTGATTATTATCCCAAAAAAGCTGTCAGCATGGTGCTGACAGCTTTTTTTTATCATTCGCATCCTCCTTCTGTTGACTTGGCCTAAGCGATCAGAAAGAGAGGCTTGTCAATAAAGGATTCGTATACCGGGCGAAGCCTTTGGGTGTTATAATGTTTGTCAACATCGATCAGCTTGTTCATGCTGGTTACGATATCCACGGGGATGTTATCGTAACGTCCGTTTTTCAGAATCACCAGCCGGCCATGAATTCCCTTTAACACCAGGTCCAAAGCCAAATTTCCGTAGGCCATGGGTACGATGCTGTCGATGGCATCGGGGTCGCCTGAGCGTACCAGGTAGCCGAGATACTGGTTGATGGTTTCAACCCGCTTCCCTTTGTTGAATTTAGGGCTTAGCTCTTTAATACGGGCAGAGACAGCATCTCCGATACCCCCTAATTTGGCATGCCCGTACATGTCTTTCTCTGAGCTTTGGAACATCATATCCACTCCTTCGAATGATGCACCTTCCGACACCAGCACAACCGAGTAGCGGCTGGGATTCTTCTGCCTGTCTTCGACCAGTAATTTGGTAAGGTGTTCGATATCAAATTTATATTCTGGGATCACGCAGCGGTTGGCAGCACCGGCCATGGTAGGCAGCAATGCAGTAAAGCCTGCATAGCGGCCAAAAACCTCCATTACCAGGATGCGCTCGTGCGAGCCCGCCGAAGTCCGAAGCAGGTTGGCCATGTGTATGGTCCGGGTAACACATGTGCTGAAACCAATGCAGTAATCGGTTCCCGGAACATCATTATCCATGGTTTTCGGAATGGCAACAACCTTCACACCCTCCTGGTACATGCGCACACCATAACTCAATGTATCATCCCCTCCTATGGGGATCAGGAAGTCGATCCCCAAATAATCAATGTTCTTTAACACTTCCGGGGTAAGGTCATTGGTCTCCTCCTGGTATTTGTCTTTCAGATGGTCCGGAACATGCCTGGCAGGCACATGGCTGGGGCGCGTTCTTGAGGTGTGGAGAAAAGTCCCTCCTGTGCGGCCGGCCTTGTTCACCAGGTCTTCCGTAAGATCCCTGTAATTGTCGCTGTTGTCAGCTTTTTTGTCGCGGATAACCTCCATCAAACCCGCCCATCCCCGGCGGATTCCTATGACACGGTACCCTTCTCTCAAAGCACGGATGGTAATAGCCCTGATGGCCGGGTTCAACCCCGGAACATCTCCCCCACCCGTCAAAATGGCAATGGTTCCTTTGATTTTTTTCATATGTTTATATTAATGTCAAAATGTCGAAATGTCGAAAGGTCCGGGTCTGCGATGGCCTCAACCTTAACCTTATTTTTTTTCGATCTGTAAAGATAAAAAAAAGGCTGGATACAGACCCCTGTTTAATCAAGAAAACGCCCTTGCATTTGATCAAAATACCTGCCAAATTTGTTAGTTGTTGAAGAAGCGAGAAAGAATATGATTGTTGGGCTTGAATGAATCGCAAGACC
>SL_5KL_010_SEDDRAFT_10000951_pt1 | contig 18132 bp, 14 predicted proteins | sample SodLakKL_010_SED_FD_9118 | JGI IMG/M metagenome (IMG submission 9118)
TGGCTTTTTGTTGGATGGACCGGCGATGTTGAAGGAACGGATGATGAAATAACCATAGTGATGGACCAGGACAAGGAGATAACTGCTCACTTCGAAGAAGATACAACGTACTTTGAGCTCACTATAAACATAGAGGGCGAAGGTACTGTTGATTTAAATCCGGATCAAGAGGAGTACGAAGAAGGAGCCGTAGTGGCTTTAACAGCGGAACCGTCCGAAGGTTGGTATTTCGTAGAATGGACTGGCGATGTTGAAGGAACGGATGAAGTGATTATGATCGTGATGGATAGAAACAAAGAAGTAACGGCATGGTTTGATGAAGGCGAAGCCATATTTGAGATCGAGATAACTAGTTACGACGAAGAAGTTGTAGAAGGAGAAAACGTCACCGTGGAATACAGAGTCCAAAATATAGGTAATATCCAGGGAACGCAGGATATAGTGTTTTTAATAGATGGTGATGAAACTACGGTTTATGAAGCTCTCACCCTCGGCGCAGGCGAAGATCACACAGGAGAATTTACCTTTACTCCAGATACAGCGGGAGAGTACGAGATAGGTGTCCTCGGCGATGATCCTGCCGATTTTGTTCGGATCACAGTGCAAGAAGTCACACCAGAACCAGATGAAGATGAAGACGAAGACGAACCAGGGTTCTTATCGGATTACTGGTGGTTGATCCTCCTTTTGGTGATAGCGTTGATAGCCGTGATCGTTGTACTCATGGTCATGAAGAAAGGCGATAAAGAAGAACCGATTGAAGAACCGATTGAAGAACCGATTGAAGAACCGATTGAAGAACCGATTGAAGAACCGATTGAAGAACCGATTGAAGAACCGATTGAAGAACCAGTTGAAGAATCAGTTGAAGAATCAGTTGAAGAACCAGCTGAAGAACCAGTTGAAGAACCAGTTGAAGAACAAACCGAAGAACCGACCGAAGAGAAAGAATAGAGATATATCCATCCAAAACTCACTGAACGCACAAACCCCTTTCTACTTTTTTTGAAAAGTTTGCAGAAGCGAATTTAGACATGATGATATAATATCATCGAGGCAAAAAACCATATATCATCCTCGTTTTATCGCCTAGACATGGCCGATGAAATAGAAGAACTCATCAGGAAATATGCACTGAGGAACGCGGTGAACTTTGAAGGCGAAGCCGATGTTGGTCCAGTAATGGGTAAAGTCATGGGGGACTCCGTTGAATGCAGGGAAGATCCAGAAGGTACTAAGCAACTCGTTGTTCAAATCGTTCAAAAAATAAATCAAATTCCCCCTGAAGAGCAGAAAAAAGAGTTAAAAGAATTGATGCCCGAGTTCTTTGAGGAGGAAGAAGAAGAGGAAGAAGAAGCACTACCGGAACTCGACTCCGACCGAGTCGTTATGCGGATGGCACCGTATCCTTCAGGTCCTCTCCACATAGGCAACGCGAGGATGATACTTCTCAACGATGAGTATGTTAAAAGATACAACGGCAAGCTGATCCTTTTCTTTGACGACACCATCGGCTCCGAACAGAAGAAGCCTCTTCCAGAAGCTTTTGATATGATAAAAGAGGGATTAGAATGGTTAGATGTCGATTGGCATGAAACCTACTATAAATCCGACAGGATGGATACCTATTACGAATATGGAGAAAAGATAATCGAGATGGGTGAATCCTATGTCTGTGAGTGCAGTGCTAAAGAATTAAGAGAGAGAAGAGAAAAAGGCGAAGCCTGTAAGCACAGAAGCAAGACCGTAGAACAGAATCTAGAAGATTGGCATGCCATGCTCGATGGAGAGTTCAAGGAAGGAGAAGCGATCTTGAGACTGAAAACAGATATGAAGTATCCTGATCCTGCGTTTAGAGATAGAGTACTGTTCCGTATCTCAGAAAGAACCCATCCTCTAGTTGGAGACGAATATCGTGTCTGGCCTCTTTTAGAGTTCTCCTGGGCGATAGACGATCATCTTTTGGGTATGACACACATCCTCAGGGGTAAAGATCTAGTCATGGAAGATAAGATGGAAGAATACATATGGGATATTTTTGGCTGGGATCATCCTGAATTTTTACATTACGGGATGCTCAGGTTGAAGGATGTGAATCTGAGTAAAAGCGAGTTCCAGAGAAAGATCTCTAAAGGCAAAATAGACGGTTGGGATGATCCAAGAACGTGGTCGCTACAGTCGTTGAGAAGAAGGGGTATCCAACCCGAGGCTTTGAGAGACTTTATATTAGATTTTGGCTTGTCTAAAACCGATATCGAAGTGCCGGCTTCAAAGCTCTATGCAAAGAACAGGGAGAGCATCGATATAGTGGCCAACCGGTATTTTTTTGTACCTGATCCCGTAGAGATAGAACTACAAGGTGAGATCGAACTTGAAAAAGCCGAGATACCTAGACATCCAGATAAACCGGAGAGAGGTAACAGGATCCTGGAAACCGGCAAAAAAGTTTTCATACCTAGAGAGGAATACGAGGAGTACCAGGGCCAAGAGATACGGTTAAAGAATCTATGCAATCTCACTTTAGAAGGTAACAAAGGTATCATCACTGGTTTTGGAAATAAGGATATATTGAAGATACAGTGGTTGGTAGAAGGCATCGACGTGGAGGTAGAAAGACCTGACGCCACGGTAGAGAAGGGACTCGGAGAAAAGAATTTAGAAGAAACCAAGGCTAAAGACATAATACAGTTTGAGAGGTATGGCTTCGTTAAGATCCTAGATAAAGAACCATTCTACACGGTGTTCGGCCATAGGTGATGTGATATAATAAAATGGACTGGGCAGACCACTTAGAAAATCACTTGTTGGTTCGGGGAAAAATATATTTCAAAGATGGTTTTACTAAAAAGCGATCAGCTCACAAAATCGGTTTCTTAAATCCTCTGAAATGGAGAAAATAAGATGAGTACTAAAAGATTGACAAAAGCTTGTTTATCTCTTTGCGTGGTACTGCTGCTTGTGATGGGCAGTGTGATCTTCGGTAGTGTCGAAGGGATAGAATCGACCAATGACGAATACTTTGCAGGCGGGGACGGCAGTGAAGATCACCCCTTTCAGATAGAGAACTGGTATCATCTTGATAACGTTAGAAAGTATGCATGGGAAGAGGGAGATCACTTTGAACCGGAAGAGCATGTTCACTTCGAGCTCGTTGAGAACCTAGATAAAAACTCAGAGGGTTATGAAGAGGTTCATGACGATGAGTTAGGATTTGAGCCACTGAGCAACGAATTCGAACGTTTCTACGGCAGTTTTTATGGAAACGGTAATGAAATAGCCGATCTTTACATATATGAAGTTGGGATGGATTATACGTCCTTGTTCGGAGTCGTCGACGGCGATGATGGACGATCCGAGATCAAGGACCTAGGTCTTGTAGATGTAGACGTGACAGGAAGAGACGGTGTTGGCACACTCATGGGAGGCAATTGGGGCGGCACCGTATCTAACACTTTCGCCACAGGGACGGTGGAGGGAAAATGGGGCATAGGCGGACTTCTTTCTGAGAACGGTCAGCATCCAGGCGATGGAAGTGTAGTCGAATACTCTTATGCCTCGGTAGAAACCACGAGTGTAGCAGGATATGTAGGGGTTGCCGGTCTAGCGGCTGCTAACAACGGCACCCTAAGAAATTCGTATTCAACGGGAGACGTGTATGGATATTGTGAGGATTCATGGATAGGAGATGCCAGCGGTGCAGGTGGTCTGGTGGGTGAAAACAGAGGCTATATCGAAAATTCCTACTCCACCAGCGACGTTTGGGGCGATGGCGACGGTGTCGGAGGTCTGATATCCAATCATCTAGACGGCGTAGTGAGTAACTCTTATGCGGCGGGTGATGTTGAAGGTGACGAAGCTTTTCTTGGTGGATATATAGGAGGTTTGATCGGTATCATGGGAGAGCCTCCTATTTTACTTTCTGAGGATACATCTACTTGTGAAAGTTCGACTTCGGTGGATCCACAAACACAAAGTTCATTCTGGGACATGGACACAACGGGACAAGAAGACGGAGTAGGCGATGTTAGTGATGGAGACGGCAGTGGTGTGATAGGTGAGAGTACGGAAAAAATGAAAGAGATGGAGACCTTTACCTCTAGAGGATGGGATTTTGATGAAACATGGGGCATCGATGAGGAGATCAATGACGGTTATCCATACCTCAGATGGCAGCTCGAAGAATATTATGAACTTACGGTAAATATAGATGGAGAAGGCACTGTTGAAGTAGATCCAGACCAAGAAGAATATGAGGGTGGTACGGAAGTGAGTTTAACAGCGGTACCCGACGATGGATGGGAATTCGTAGAATGGACAGGGGACTACGAAAGTGAAGAAGAAGAGATCACGATGACCATGGATCAGCACAAGGAGATCACTGCTCGATTCGTCGAAGGGGAAATAGAGTACTATGGGCTTACTGTCAACATCGAAGGCGAGGGCGAAGTAGAGATAGATCCAGACTTAGAAGAGTACGAAGAAGGTACTGAAGTCGATCTGACAGCCTTACCAGTTGACGGTTGGACTTTTGTTGAATGGACTGGAGACCGTGAAAGTACTGAAGAAGAGATCACCATGATCATGAACGAAGATAAAGAGGTAACAGCATGGTTCGAAGAACTCGAAGAATTCAACCTCACGGTGAACATAGAAGGCGAGGGCATCATCGAGGTCGATGGAGATGAGGTTGAAGACGGTCGGAGTGAATATTACCATGAAGGTACAGTGGTGGAATTGAGTTCGATCTCGGCCGAAGGTTGGTACTTTGTAGGATGGACTGGAGATCATGAGTCAGGCTCCTCAGAGATAGAACTAACCATGGATGAGGATAAGGATGTGACTGCCCATTTTGAGGAGATCGAGGATGATAGGTATGTATTGACTGTAGAAGTACAGGGTGAAGGGATCACTGAACCTGAACCTGGTGATCATCTATACGATGAAGGAGAAGAGGTAACCGTGGAAGCGATCCCTGATGACGGCTCCCTCTTCCAAGGATGGACAGGCGACTACCAGGGAACAGAAGAGGAAATCACGATGATCATGGATGAAGACAAGACGGTCCGCGCACATTTTCTAAAACTACATGAACTTACGGTTGAAGAGCCCGATGGATCCGGCGAGATATTAGTTGAAGGAGAACCCATAGAAACTTGGCCATATACAGGGGAATTTGAGGAAGGTGACGATGTAGTTTTAGAAGCGGTACCAGAAGAAGATTGGGTCTTCAGTAGATGGGAGCTGAACGGTGAGAGCGAAGAATATCTTGAGATGACTGTAAACATGGATCGAGACAAAGTGATCTCGGCATACTTTTTAGAATTGTACCGGCTTACCACCGCAGTGGAAGGAGAAGGTATGATAGAAATAGATCCGAACGAGGAAAGATATCAGGAAGGAACAGAAGTCGAACTAACAGCGGTACCAGAAGAGGGTTGGCTTTTTGTTGAATGGACCGGAGACTATACCGATACTGAAGGATCGATCAAGATCGTCGTGGACTCTGATATAGAAGTGACGGCGCACTTTGAAGAGCAGAAGGAATATCATGATCTCACTGTAAACATGGAAGGAGAAGGTGATGTGAACATAGTTCCTGATCAAGAGGAGTATGAGGAAGGAACAGAAGTCACATTGACGGCGGAACCACGTGAAGGCTGGCGATTCGTGGGCTGGTCGGGCGATCACGAGAGCGAAGACACGGAGATAACGGTCACGTTAACAGACGAGATGGATATCAGAGCGGATTTTGAGCGGGTGCAGGAAGACGGGTCGGATGATGAGGAAGAGGAGGAACGATCCCTGATGGAATCTGATATGTGGATCGTCTTGATAGCAGCGGTATTGATAGTAATTGGCATCGCCGTCGCCATTTTTATAACCAAAAAAGATGACAAAGACCGGTCTAAGAAAAAGACCCTTTTCAGTGAAGTCGGTAAAAATATAGGGTTTGGAACGGGTATGTTCGGCACTCTTGGCTTATCATTGTTCATACTGGGAACACTGATGGATTCGGGAGAAGAGATAATCATAATCATACTTCTTTTCGTTGCTATGATGTTGACTCCTTTGATCTCGTTATTTTTAGGGGTATTCCAGGGTAAAGCCTCATCAAATTCCAGAAGAGCTGTAATGGCAGGTAGTTTAACAGGCTTGATCGGATTGTTTTTGATAATGCTGTCTATTTTTGCCCTGGTCATGGTCACATTGGAAGGGGGAAACGATACTGACGACTTGATAGGTCCACAATTGATCATCGGCTTTGCCATAGCTTCTATCGTGGCCGGTGGAGGAGGAGGTTATCTGGGTCAATATTTTTACTGTGAAAACTCAACAGACGAACCCGAAAGAAAAGTCGTTGAAGAAAAAAGCGGACAAAATCCCGAACCAGAGATGTCCTCGGTTTGTCCGGACTGTGGTAGGGATCTAAAGTACATAGAAGAGTACCAGCGTTGGTACTGCTATAAGTGTAAAGAGTACAGATAATTATTATAGCTCTTCCGCACCCAAAAATAATTTATCACCTTATGAAGGTGTAACATCATGGAACAGCACAAACACTGTCGCATATGTAACAAGCCCATACCCCTCACAGAGGATTTTTGTTCTAACAAGTGCAGAGAGGAATACGAAGATTTTATGGGGGAGAGGAGAAAGAGACAGTACATATTTTACGTTCTGTTGATCGTCCTTTTCGTGGTCGCGTATATCGTCTTCCTATGGTGAATCATAAGGTGAGGATATCATGAGTAAAAACGTGGTAGTAGGCGGAACTTTTGACCATGTTCACCTCGGTCACGAGAAGTTGTTGAAAAGAGCTATAGAAGTGAGTGAAGGTGGAAAGATCACCGTAGGTCTGGTCTCAGACGAGATGTTAAAGGAGTGGAAACCGGAGGTGAAAAAGTCTTATGAGGAGAGGAAGGAAGAACTCGAAAATTTTCTCCAGCCTCATGAAAACTGTTCAATCGTAAAAATAAACGACCCATACAAAAGAGCTGTAGAAGGTGATTTTGACTGTCTTGTGGTATCCTATGAAACAAGAGAAAGAGGCGAGGAGATAAACGATATGAGGAAGAAAAGAGGAAAGGAACCTCTTGAGTTGATCGAAGTGAAACCCGTCCTAGCGGAAGACCTTCTTCCCATAAGTTCAAGCAGGATCAGGCTTGGAGAAATAGACATTTATGGAGAACGATCGACTCCTGTAAAAATACATCTAGGGTCGGACAACGAAGTCAAAAGAAAGGCAGTTGAAGAAGTTTTTTCAGAATACTTTGAATTCGAACTAGAGTGTACGAAAGTACAGGGGCTAGAGGAACAGCCCTTCAACCAGGAGATCGTAGAGGGAGCAAAAAGGAGGGCATTTATCCCTGATAACTTCGATTACGGGATAGGGATCGAGAGCGGAATTTTAGAAACTGAAAGAGGTCCGCTTTCTTTGGAATACGTGATCATAAACGACAAACTCGGCTTCACTTCCACAGCTCACGGACCCGGTTTTCCTATCCCTGATACATGGATACCGAAGTTAAAAAAAGATATCACCCTTGGAGATAGACTTCGGGTGGTATTTGGAGAAAAGAATGAAGATATGGGTGCGGTCGGTCTGCTGACAGGCGGCAAGGTGAGGAGAAAGGATTGTATCAAAACGGCTTGTTTTAATGCCATGATCCCTCGATTGAACGCAGAGATATATCACTAAAAAATAGCTACATCTCTCTAAATTTTGCATCGGTAGGGGGGAAATATTTAATAACAAGTCCTGAGTATGCACAAAGCACTCGGTATACAAAATTATCTGGAGTGTAATTGAGTATGGTAACAGTATATGATGTCCCTCCGAATAAACTCATCGAAAGATTGAGTAAGGAGCTACGAAACAAAGATGAAATTCAAGAGCCAAGCTGGTCCAGCTTTGTAAAAACGGGAGTCCATAAGGAGAAAGCTCCCGTTCAGCCCGATTGGTGGTACGATAGAGTCTCGGCTGTTTTACGAAGTGTTTACATCGAAGGACCCATAGGTGTATCCAAATTACGGGGAAAATACGGTGGTAAACAAAACAGGGGATCAAAACCGAGCAAAGCGGCCAAAGGCTCAGGTTCGATAATAAGGGAATCTTTACAACAGCTTGAATCCGCTGGTCTTATAGAAAAAAAGGATGAAGGAAGGGTAATGACTCCCGAAGGCCAATCTCTGATGGATAATTTATCTCATGAGATAATGAAAAAAATGGCGGAAGATAACCCCGATCTATCTAAATATCTTTGAGGTTTTTAGGTGGAAAAGATGGTCGATGAAGATGAATTAGAGAAAATAAAACAAAAGAAGATGCAGGAGATCAAGGAGAATCAGCAATCTCAAGAGGCGAGGAAAGATGCCGAAGAGACCATGGAGGCACAAAAAAAAGCGCTCCTGAGAAAGGTGATGACTCCTGATGCAAGGGAGAGGTTAGGGAGAGTGCGGATGGCAAGGCCACAGTTGGCAGAAAGCATAGAGGCTCAGATAATAGCTCTCGCGCAGAGAGGAGCCACTACAGGAAAGATCGACGATAAGACGTTAAAAGAGCTGTTAAAAAAACTAAGCGGCGAGAAAAAAGAAATCAATATCAAAAGGAGGTAATATGTATGGCGAGGAACAAACCTGGTCCTAAAAAACGAAGACTATTGAGAAAAACTAAACAGAACAAACGAGTCCCGGCCTGGGTGATGCAGCGTACCAATCGTAGATTTACAAATCATCCTAAAAGAAGAAACTGGCGCCGAGACGATACGGATGAGTAGTAACGCTAGATGATGATTTGGTGATGATTTATGGTAGATACAGAAGAGAGGATTATGGATATCCCACTCAGAAAGGCAAAGAATAGCCCGGTCAGCAAAAGAGCTTCCCGGGCCATGAAGCTTGTGAGGGAACACGTAGCTGATAATATGAAGGTTCCTAAAGAAGACGTTTGGATAGATTCGAGTACCAACGAAGAGATCTGGTCTAGAGGGGTCACGAAACCTCCCTCCAAAATCAAGGTCAAGGCTATAAAATTCGAAGACGGGATCGTCGAAGTTTCACTACAGAGAGAGTGATCCATGCTTAAGAAACATGCGATCGAGTCTCATCCTTATATAGGTGTCTTTTCAGCAGGATCGGAAAAAGTTACTGTTATACCTCCCGTGCAAAAGGAAGTTTTTCAAGAGGCGTTAGAGACTCCGGTAGTCAGTACTACCATCGGAGGTACCCGGGTCAACGGTGCACTGATGGATATAAATTCTAACGGTGCAGTGGTATCTGATATAATCGAGGAAAGAGAGATCGACAAGCTTTTAGACTATATCGAAGTCGTGGTTATACCAGACCCTCAAAACGCTTTAGGTAACAATATTTTGTTGAATGATTATGGAGCTCTGATCCATCCTGAACTTGGGGACAAGGCAGAAAAATCTATCAGATCCGAGCTCGACGTGGATGTTAGAAGAGGTACTATCGCCAACATCAGCATGGTCGGCTCGGTAGCTACCGCTACTAATAAAGGGATCTTGTGTCATCCCAGGGTAACAGATAAAGAGATAGAGATGATGGAAGAATTATTCGATGTTCCTGTTAGTAAAGGGACTGCAAACCATGGTTCTGGATGGATCGGTACCTGTATCGTAGCCAATACCAAAGGAGCCGTGATAGGTGAAAATACGACGCCTATCGAGATGGGGAGGATAGAAGAGGGATTAGGGTACTTAGAAGATTGAAATCATCAAAGAGAGAATACCCAAACTTCGGTTTCATCGGGTAGATCATCCTGTATAAAATCCAATTCGATCCCTACTTTGTGCGTGACCCGTTCATCATATTGTGCCAAGAAGTTCTCGATAGTTTTTATATCCAAAGAAAGTCCACCTGTCTTGAAGTGCATAGGTATCGCAATTTTGGGTTCTATCATCTCGATAACTTTTTTAGCCCGTTCTGGTCCTATTGTGAAGTTTCCTCCCACCGGTACAAAGAGAAAGTCTACTTCGCCTATCTCATCTATGATATCTTGATCAGGTATATGCCCAAGATCACCTAGGTGACAGAACTTGATATTTTTGTTTTCGAATTTGTAGATGATATTGTCTCCTCTTTTTTCACCTTCAGATTCGTCATGGTAGGATATTATCCCCTTTATATTTACATCGTTCACCTTTTTTTCGATAGGTTTATTCACGACCAAGCTATTTTTTTTCTCAACCTCTCTTGTCGCGTTATGATCGTAATGGTCGTGTGAAACCAATATTATGTCTCCCTTTACTTGTGGGGGGTTGATACCTATACTTTTTCCGTCATGTGGGTCCGTTACGATGATATCGTCATCGCCGACTTCGAAACATGCATGTCCATGCCATCTGATCCTCATTTTTTTCCTCCTACTCATGGGATGAGTGCTATGGATTTAAGATTTTTGCCTGTTTTTCCTGATGACGAGAACATGGTAAAAGTATTAAATGGCAGGAAGAGATTGATGTATCGATGAAAGAAGAGATGGAGTCACTTGAGGTAAGAGCAGTGCTTAGAGAGTTAAGATGTTTAGAAGGTGGACATCTCAAGAAGATCTACCAACCCGACGAAGGAGAGATACTTTTTAGGATCTATATGTCTGGAGAGGAAAACAAGATGCTGCTTTTCAAGATAGGAAAAGCACTATACCTTACCAGGATGGACAGAAAAAATCCCATGGAACCCGGAGATTATGTGATGCTAATGAGAAAGTATACGGGGAACGCTAAGATAATGGGGATAGAACAGCACGGATTAGATAGAGTTGTGAGTTTGGATCTACAAAAAAGGAGGAAAAGTAGACTTATATTTGAGATATTTGGGAAGGGCAATCTGATATTGGAAGGTGAAGAACATATTTTGGTACCTTACAGATCCGAATCATGGAGTCACAGAAAATTGAAGGAGGGGCACACATACAAATACCCGCCTTCAAGAGTGGATCCCTTTGAATTAGATAGAAGTAGTTTTGAAAAAATATTGAAAGAGTCGGAAAAAGACCTAGTAAGGACTTTAGCCGTGGATCTTAACCTGGGTGGAAAGTACGCTGAAGAGATCTGTTATAGATTAGGCGTTGATAAAAATATGAAGAACCCTCAGGGATCGTTAGGTGAGTTGTATTCAGAGATACAGAGGCTGAGGAGGCAAACCGAAGACGAAGAATTGGATCCGCATGTGATCATGGATGAAGATGGTGATATAATCGACGCAGTACCCTTTCCACTGACACGTTACGAGGAGCTAGAATCAAAAAGAATGGAAAGTTACAATCATGCCCTAGACCTAGCTTTCCAGGAAGAGGAGAGCAAGGAAGAAAAAGAGGACGGCGCAGAAGCGAGCAGGCTGGAAAGAAAATTAGCTAGCCAAGAAAGAGCCGTGAGTGATCTAAAGGAAAAGGAAAGTGAGAATCAGTTGAAAGCGGAGCTCATCTATCAAAATTACCCTAGATGTGAAGAGTTGTTGAAGGAAGTAAAAAGAGCTAGAGAAGAGGGAAATAGAGATGAAGTCTATTCAAAGTTGTTGGATGACCAAGATGTTTTAGAGCTGAACGATTCGGACGAGTACTTGGTTGTGGAATTGGAGGGAAACGTTGACGGGGACAGATGCTCAGAAAATGTGAAACTCGATTTTAGAAAGGACGTGAATGAAAACGCTCAACATCATTACAACAAAAGCAAAGAATGCAAGAAGAAAATAGAGGGCGCGAAAGAAGCTATAAAAGAGACAAAAAAAGAGATAGAGGAGGGAAATGAAAAGAGGGCGAGAGAGAAGGAGGACAAAAAAGCAACTGCAAAATACTGGTTTGACAGATATAAATGGTTCATATCAAGTGAGGGGCACATGGTTATCGCGGGTAAAGACACCAAAACCAATGAGGAAGTGGTTAAGAAATATCTAGAAAAATATGATAGGTACGCTCACGCCGAGGCAGGTGGTGCTCCCAGTGTAGTGATCAAAAAGGGAGATAAAAAAGAGATAGGTGAGAAAACTTTGAGAGAGGCCTGTCAATATGCTATCATACATTCAAAAGAGTGGAAGAGAGGTATAGCCGCGGGCCGTGCTTATTGGGTGAAACCGGAACAGGTGAGCAAAACTGCGGAAGCAGGTGAATCGCTTCCGACCGGAGCCTTTGTCATAAGGGGCAAAAGAAACTACATGGGTGATCTTCGCATGGAAGCCGTTTTGGTCGAGACAGAATACAAAGGCAAAAAAAAGATCATGTGTGCGCCTTCTTCGACCGTAGAAGAGGCTGAAAGCGATGATTTTGTGAAAAAGGTAAACTTTATACCTGGTAAAAAAGACTTGAACGGATTTGCGAAGGAGATGTCGGATCATTTTAGAGTGCCTGTGGAGGATATACTGAAGATACTACCTCCTGGAGACGTTGATGTCATCAAAAAAGAAAGTTAGAAAAAGCTTTTTTTACTCTGTTTCTAAGAAACTCCGGTATCCCTTGAACATATAGTATAGGTCGGCTTTTGATATCACTTCGAACGGTGAATGCATACCGAGCAAAGGTATACCTATATCGATGATGTCTATATTCAGGTTTGCAAGGAATTTGGCTACGGTTCCTCCTCCACCTTCGTCCACTTTTCCAAGTTCAGAAGTCTGCCACGGTATATCGTTCTCGTTGAATACTCTTCTTATTAATGCAACGTATTCTGCGTGTGCATCATTTGCGGAGAATTTGCCGCCAGCCCCTGTAAACTTGGTTACGACTAAACCTTTCCCCAGACTAGAAGCGTTTTGTATGTCGTGTACGCTTTTGAATGAAGGATTGATAGCAGGACAAACGTCGCCAGAGATGGCTTTAGAATTATCTAGCATATTTCGCTGATCTTGTAGTGTGTATTCGCCCTTGTATTTTTCTAATAATTTGCAATAGATCGAGTTGAGAAAATCCGAGTTCGCTCCAGTGTTTCCCTCACTGCCTATCTCTTCTTTATCGAAGAATATCACAAGAGATGTTTTCTCCGTGGAGTCCAGATCTGTGACAGCCCGTAAAGAAGTGTAAGCACAGACCCTATCGTCGTGTGCATAACCGCCGACCATGCTTCTATCTAGACCTACGTCTCTTGACTCACCTGCAGGGACTATCTCGAGTTCTGCGCTTGTAAGGTCCTCCTCATCTATGTCGTACTCGTCGTTTAGTAATTTTAGAACTTTCACCTTTACTTTATTTTCGACCTCTTCATCTTTTAAGGGTATACCTGCTATCAATATGTTTAGTTCTTCACCTTCGATCACTTTCATGGTTTTTCTTTTAGCCTGCTTTTTCTTTGCCAGGTGTGGAAGAAGATCGCTTATAACGAATACAGGATCACTCGGATCGTCCCCTATGGATATATCGACAGGGGTACCATCTTCTTTTACTACCCTTCCGTGTATCGCCAAGGGTGTACTCACCCAATGATATTTTTTGATACCTCCGTAATAGTGTGTTTTAAGAAGGGCGACGGAAGCTTCTTTATCTTCGTACAACGGTCTAGCCTTTAGGTCCAATCTGGGAGCGTCGATATGACTTGCGATTATATTACATCCCTTGGTTATATCTTCATCGCCTATGATCGCCGCCGCTAAACTCTTATTTCTGTTTATGATGTAGACCTTATCTCCAGAGGTTAGCTCCTCGTACTCAGATATTGCCTTAAAACCGTTCTTCCTTAGTATCTTTTCAGATTCTTCAACTGATCTTCGTTCAGTCTTGGATGAACTCAGAAATTTAGAGTAATCTTCTGCAAAATTGAACACTTCTTCTTTTTTCTCTTCGTCTATATCTTCCCAGATGCTTTTCGGTGAAAAAGCTAGTTTATCTTCGAGGTCTGATCCTTTTTCGCTCATGTTACCTGTGAAAAGCAAAATCTAGGGTATTATATATGTTTCCCTTCCTTGCTTGTTCAAACCATAGCATGGTCAGAAATTTCTTTTAATCACACTCAAAAAGTTAGAGACCCTCCGAAAGTATTATAAAACACTTTATTGTTGGATAGGTGAATTCCTTAAAAAATGAACTACTGGACAGTGCTTTAATCATGACCGAACTTCTAGAGGAGTTGGAGGAAAAAAAGGATAAGGCCAACTATCGGGCCGAGAAATACAAACGCTTGAGAAATGGAAAGAACGATGATGCGAACAAGTGGGTAGAAAAGAGAGACAGGCTCAACGCTGAAGTCAGAGAACTCATAGAAAAGGGGAACGAGTTGAAAGAAGAAAGAAATGGATTTAACGAAAAGGTACAAGAGTACAAAGAAAAGAGAAACGAGATGAACAAGAAAGTAAACGAACTTTCTAAGAAATTAGAGCGCGAGAAAAATAAAGTTCTTCCCGACGGCAATAGAACTATCAAAAAGATAGAGAAAGAAATAGAAGAATTAGAATTCAAGCAGATGACCAACGTTTTGAGCTCTGAAAAAGAAAAAGAACTAGTTGACAAAATATCCGATCTCAAACAAGAACTCGACAAGAGAAGGAAGCTTATAGAGGAAAATGAGTTGATCTGTGAACTCTCTAGTGAATTAGAGGAAGCCAAAGAGGAAGCTGAAAAATATCACGATAAGGTGTCGGAGCTGGCAGAAGGCGCCCAAGAGTTACACGACAAGATGCTGGAGAATTATCAGAAAGCTGACGAAGTCAGGACCAGGGCAGACGAGGCCCAGGAAAATTTCCTCAAAGCTAAAAAGAAGGCGGATGAATACCACGAGAAGCATATCGAAGCTGTCAATGAAGTACAGGATTACAGCAAGATAATCTCAGGCTTGAAGAATAAACAGAGAAAGGCTAAGAGGAAAAAGGAAGAGAGCAAGGCCCAGAAAGAGGCTAAAGATCTTTATGACAAATTCAAGAAGGGTGAAAAACTCGGTACTGAGGATATAATGACCCTTCAAAAAGCCGGTCTTCTGTAATTCGTATGTAGAGCTAGTATGTAGGGCTAATTTTCCTATGTCTTAGTGTTCAGGAGTTATACCTCTAACGATATTCATTCTTTTTCTCCTCAGGTGGAGGTGGAGGAGGGTTTTGCTGGTATCTTTGTTGATGAGGGGGGTTTTTATTTGTAGGTGGAGGAGGAGGGTTTTGCTGATATCTTTGTTGATGAGGGGGGTTTTTATTTGTAGGTGGAGGGGGATATCCTCGTCCTCTATTTTGAGCATCTTTTGAGAACACTCCTATGACTATGAGGGCTATTCCTCCGATCCCCAGGGGTACGATAAAGATCATAATCAATATGAAACTTCCCAGTGACCAAAAAAACTCAAAAAAATCATGGTGTTCGGTTATATAGAGTGTACATCTTTCGTCCGTTTCGAAGGTATGACTCCCTCTTTCATCTATATCTAGGTCTCCGAGCTTATCATAGGATCTTTTAGCGGATCCAGACTCATCGATGCGGATGGTTTCGCCTTTATCCCACTCGAACACTGATCTTCCAGCTACATCGGTGACACTTAAACTACCAACGCTTTCGTCTTCATCGGTCCAAACAGTGTATTCTCCTTCATCTAGAGTAACTGTTTTAGAGTCACCACCAGCTCTGAAGTCTAGGGTTTCTATGGCATCCTTTTCGGGGTCTAGCACCTCTATGTTTTCATACATCCCTATGGCGAACACTCCCATCACAGAAGCTATTATGAGCATCACGACCCCAACGATGAGAAAGGTTTTTTTCTTCATGTTTCTTCAACTAATAGTATGTGAAGTCATATTAAAGAATATAGGCATATTCGAAGAAAAACCGAAAACCAAAATCATATATTAGACTAATGAAATCGTTATTCTGATAGAGATGTACGAAGGATTCAAAAAAGATCACGTGGTAAGGATAAAGGATTTTACCTTGGATGAGATGTCAACGGTGTTTGACCTTGCCGAGAAGATGATCCCGGTTGCAGAGGGGAAAAAGAAGAACGACGATTTAGAAGGTAAATTGCTCGCAACTCTTTTCTTTGAGCCCAGCACTCGGACACGTCTTTCTTTCGAAGGGGCTATGAAAAGGATGAGTGGTAGCTGTATCGGATTTGCCGAACCAGGAACTAGCTCAGCTAAAAAAGGCGAAACTCTTGCTGACACCATCAGAGTAGCGGCAGGTTATTCAGATATAATCGTTCTAAGACATCCCCATGAAGGAGCGGCCCAACTCGCAGCTAATTTTTCCGACGTTCCTATAATAAATGCAGGAGACGGAGCCGGTCGTCATCCTACTCAAACGTTATTGGACCTTTTCACGATCAAAAGAGAGAAAGGCAGCATCTCTGGTAATCACATAGGCATAGCCGGAGATCTGAAATATGGAAGGACGGTTCATTCGTTGACCAACGCTTTGAGTATGTACGATACAGAATTGACTTTTATATCTCCTCCATCCTTAAGGATGCCTGACGAGATAACAGATGCTTTAGGTAGAAAAGGTATCGAACATAAAGAAGTTGACGGCATAGAAGATGTTTTAGATGAGTTAGATATACTTTACATGACTAGGATACAAAGAGAAAGATTTCCTTCAGAGCAGGATTATGAAAAAGTAGCCAAGACGTATCTTATTGAAAAACATATGTTGGAGGATGAGATGTGTAAAGAAGACCTTACGATCATGCATCCTCTTCCAAGGGTGGACGAGATAGCGGCAGATGTGGATCTTACTTCGCATGCTAAGTATTTTGATCAGGCGGCGAACGGAGTCCCCATAAGGATGGCTTTACTGAAGTTATTATCGGAGGGATAGATATGGGCGAAGAAAAAAAGATAGAAGAGAAGCGTAAAGAGATCAAAATCACCCCGATAAAACAGGGAACGGTCATAGACCACATCAGAAAAGGTCAAGCTCTGAAAGTTCTTAGGATATTGGATCTGATCGATAAAGACATAGATTTCATCGTCAGTGTTGCCATGAATGTAAATAGCAGTATGGGAAAAAAGGACATACTGAAGGTGGAGGGTCTAGAGTTGGTGAATGAAGAATTGGATAAGATCTCTCTGATCGCACCTGAAGCTACTGTGAATATAGTTAGGAATTACGAGGTCGTTAGAAAACATAGAGTAGAACTACCTAAGATGGCGAAAGGTATAGTTAGATGCAGGAATAACAACTGTATAAGTAACCAAAATGAACCCTTGATACCTGAATTCGAGGTGGTGGGAAAAGATCCTGTCACTTTGAAGTGTGAGTACTGCGAAAGGGAGATGAGAGGAGAGAAAATATCTGATAATGTGATCTAGTACGTTATTGTCGCAGCACATATTATTCTTTTTTCATATATATAATTTAAAATGGAAAAATGTATATACTAAAAGACGATTATTCCCCTTGGAAGGATAATATGGAAAAGAAAGCTATGATAGGAATGGTATTGGCGATAGTGGCGTTAGTTCTGCTGGCGCTTACATTCGTGACGCCATGGTACAATGTGCATACAGAAACGGAAATAGATATGGGCGATATCAGAGGTGCTCAACCTACAACAGGTGAGTATTCTGAACTTTTAGATGAAGACCCATCCCTTTATCAGGAAACGGTGGAAATGGACGTAGATTATTATTTCAGAGAGGCGGAGGTGACTGCGAACGGGGAGAGCGAAACCGAAGAATACGACGATGACAGCGAAGTCGGAGCGGCTTTTAATTTGACCATGATCTTTACCATCATAGCGGTCATAGGTACTGTTCTTGGGTTAGTAGGAGCAGTTCTAGTCGCTCTTGGGAAATTGGACAGGAAGATCGGAGGTGGATTGGCGATAATAGGACTGATATTTGCCTTTATCGCGCCGATATATCTCATGGTGGATCTGCCCAATGCTTTTGATGAAGATGGAACAGAAGACGATCCTATAAACGGCGACCCTATAAACGACGAAGAGATAGAGATGGATGGTCCCCATGAGAGCTTCTTTGGATCAGAATCAATAGAAGAGATGGGGATGAGTATGGACATGAGTTGGGGCCCTAGTTTGGCCTGGTATTTTGCTCTTATAGCAGGAGTGATGAACATAGGCGTAGTCGCACTTGTCTTTACTTCTAAACCGAAGCCGACTCCCTCTGCACAAGCACCTTATCAGCAGCCAGCACAGCAGTCGTATCAAGAACAGCAGTGGCAGGAACAACCAGCACAACAACCTGAACAAC
>SL_5KL_010_SEDDRAFT_10000952_pt1 | contig 18122 bp, 17 predicted proteins | sample SodLakKL_010_SED_FD_9118 | JGI IMG/M metagenome (IMG submission 9118)
ATAACCGAAGAGGAAGCAGTAACAGCAGCACTGTAACCCGAGCCATACCCCTTATCTTTCATGGCGGGAATCAGGATATTGCCAACGGCAGCAGTATCGGTTACCGCTGTGCCTGTCAGACCGGCAAAGAGCATGCTGGTGCCGATATTTACGTGTGATAATCCGCCCCGGTATTTACCCATGATGCTTAAGGCAAAGTTAATTATTTTATCGGTCATGCCGCTTCTGTTGAGCAGCTCTGAACAGAGTATAAAGAGAGGGATGGAAATTAAAATAAAATCTGACATACCGGCAAGCAGCCGGGTGGGGACGATGGAGAGAAAATCAGGTCCTCCCCGCAAAAATAAACCCCACATCCCGGCCAGGCCGATGGTGTAGGCAATCGGTACTCCGATAAATATCAGGCCAAAAAATACAAATAATACCGTGATCATAAGAACTGCTCACCTCCTAGAGATTAAGTTTGCTTTTATCTACTTTAATATCAATATCGGATAAATCCTTTTCCCGGGCCTCTTTGATAATTTGAGGCAGAGCCAGCAGGTGGATAAGCTGCAGGCCTGCTCCTACGGGGATGGCAACATTGAGCCAGCGGTAACTAATCCTGGTCCTGGCTGTAATCATATAGAGATCCCGGGCATAAATAGTCTCCCAGAGACCATACCAGAAAAGTGTGATGGCAAAGAGCACCACAAAACTGTAACCAAAATAGCGCATGAAAATTTCCGCTTTTTCCGGGAGCCGACGGACAAAACCCTCCACCCCCATATGCTCTCCCCTTTTCAATCCGGTGGCGATCCCGATGGAGGCTGACCAGATCATCAGGATTCGCCCCACCGGCAGGGGCCAGGGTGCCGGGCTGTTTAAGATATAGCGGAGGAATGCTCCATAAATGGAAACCCCCAGAATACCTAAAACCATCAGGGAGGCTACAAAGAGAGAAACCTTATCTGCCAGATCAGATATTTTTTTGAAAATTGCCAGCATTTTAATCCTCCTTGCTGTCAAAGGGAAAACCCCCGCCCGCCAGGCAGGAGAACGGGGGTTGTTCCTTCTTTAATATTTACTGTCCTCTATTCAATATCCGGTGTTCTCTATCCGGTATCCAGCCTTTATCTTCCCCGTCCCAGTCTACCGAGCACATCATCATCAGCTGCCCGCTGCACCTCAGCCACTGCATCCCAGAACTCTTCAACCATTTCGGGATCGATGCCAAAGTCTTCAGTAATCCACTCGAAAAAAGCCGGCTGGAGAACTTCAGCCCACTCTTCCAGAACTTCGGGTGTCGGTATATAGGAATCTTCATATTTAACCGAATCATCCTGCCAGTAAAGCAGTGAACGCTGGGCATCGACTCCCCGGGCTACTCCGATAGCTTCCGAAGCTGTTTTGAGAATTATATCCTGATAATCTGAAGGCAGTTCCTTAAACCATTCATCACTGACGGTCCAGACTGCAGAGTTATAAACAAAGGGAATCCAGGAAGTGTAGTCAGTTACTTCCCAGAACTGAGCGTAGTTATTAACTGAAGGAGCGTTAAACTGGCCTTCGGCAACTCCACTGCCGAGAGCGGTGACAACATCTCCCCAGGCCAGGGGAACAGCGCTGGCTCCCAGAGATTCGATCATGGCAATATGGGCCGGGTTTTCTTCAGTTCTGATTAGAAGGCCTTCCATATCCTCAGGATAGCGGATCAGGCGACGGCTGTTGGTAAAGGCCACCAGCCCCCCTCCATCGTCATAAACCCCGATGACCCTGAGCCCGGTCTCCTCTCTGGCCTGGTCAATAAAATCGGCAAAATAATCACTGTCAAAAAAGTTCCAGGCGGTGTGATAGTCAGGGAACAGGAAGGGTGAGGTCATCAGCTGATACTTATCAAAGAAGGAGGAAAAGGAACCGGCGTAGAGAATAGCCGACTGCACGGTTCTGCCCCGAATTGCTTCTCTGGTATATTCCTCGGGAGTACCTAAAACTCCATCGCCCCTGATTTCAACCTTCACCGCTCCTCCGGTCCTGGCCTCGACATTGGTCTTAAAATATTCCAGCGAAGCCTGCATTCCCTGCTCCACCGGATCGGTAATTGAGTAGTGAGCTATAACCATTTCATATTCTTCCTCAGCCGCTACAGGATTGAAGCCCAGCAGCAGAACCAGGGCAAAGGCAAAGGTAACCACCAGTAAAATCTTTCTGTTCTTAAACTTTTGCATTAAAATTTCCCCCTTGCATGTTTTTTAGACCAGAAAATATTAATTTCTAGAAAAGAACTGCTAACTAGATACCACCCCCTCAGGCAGATTATTTAAATTATAATATCCAGAGTTTATAATTACGCCTTCCTCTGCTAACTATAATTAAATGCAAGTTTTGTGCCAGTTATTCCAGCATAAAAATTATTTTTTTAAAGAGGGGCAAGAGAAATATTTAAAAACATGTTTCAGTTAATTTCATCGGTCTATTGTTTCGAAACAGGGGGAATAGGAGCTAATCCTATTTGGATAGATTGCCAGCAGATTTGACAATAAAAAAAACAGGACTCCAGATAGGAGCCCTGAAAGAGATAATTCGAAAAATTATTTTGCGCAAAAATTCTTTTCTACTGCAAAAATATTTTTCAGTTGGTACTTAAAGCCGGAACTTAATGATCAATCCCGTATTTTTTAATCCTGTACTGGAGGCTCTGGCGGCTGAGTCCCAGCTCTCCAGCTGCCTGACTGACATTGCCATCAAATCTGGCCAGTATGGCTCTGATATAGTTTTTTTCCCAGCTGTTTAAAAGTTCTGGCAGAGTGGAATTTCCCTCCGTCGGATAGCGGTCAAAGAATTCAGCGGGAAAATCAAGCTTTTTATCAGTCCTATCAGATCCAGAAAGAATATTCTGCTCCTCTGTTGCTTCCGGAAGTTCCAGCAGATGAAAATCCACCTTATCTGGATTTATGATTCTTTCAGTTTCAATCAGATTCATTGCACCCTCAATCACATGCTTAAGCTGCCTGACATTCCCCGGCCAGCTGTAACCCAGAAATATCTGCTGTAATCTTTCCGAAATGCCCTGCACCTCAAGGTTAAACACCCTGTTATACTCATTAATAAAATATTCAGTCAGAGGCAGAATATCCTGACGGCGTTCCTTAAGTGGTGGAAGTTTAAGCAGTATAACTGCCAGGCGATAAAAAAGATCCTCCCTGAGTCTGCCCTCTTTAATGGCCGTCAGGGGTGAGACAGTCATGGTGGCAATTATCCTGAGATCAACTTCAATCTCTTCCCGGCCTCCCACCGGCCGGACCCTTCCCTCCTGGAGTACCCGAAGCAGCTTGGCCTGCAGGGCAGCCGAAAGAGAATCAATCTCATCCAGCAGCAGAGATCCTCCCGAAGCCTGCTGAAACAATCCTTTTCTGTCAACAGCTCCGGTAAAACCGCCCCGTCTGGTGCCGAAAAGAATTCCTTCCAGGAGAGAATCAGGTAGAGCAGCGCAGTTCTGGGCAACAAAGGGGCTGTTACATCGAGGGCTGGCAGCGTGAATCCCCTGGGCAAATAATTCCTTGCCGGTTCCAGTGGCACCGATTAACAGCACCGGGGAATCATTGGCTGCTGCCTGTCGGGCAGTCTTTAGCACCCTTTTAATTGCCGGACTTGTACCCCGAACATCCTCCAGGGTGTAGGTGGTGGTCTGACTGCCGCTTGTCTTCCTGACATACAGTTTTTCCTGCAGCTGGTTTAATTTCAGGTAGAGATTTTTAAGTTCGGTTATATCCTGGGCAATTTCCAGAGCCCAGATTTTATTGTCAGACAAATTGAGTGGATAGGTGGAGTTCAGGGTGGTTATTTTCTGGCCATATTTGTTAAAATAACTCTGCTCCTCTTTGATAATGCTCTCACCATTTGAAAGGACCCGGAGCAGGGTGCTGCTTTCGGAAGACAATTCGGGAAAACTTTCCAGCAGCGGTACTCCCAGTACTGTCTCCGCCTCCATGCTTTCCATTTCAGCCATTTTTTTATTATAGAAGACAGTGATGCCCCGCTCATTAACAATGTGAATACCCTCATCAAGAAAATCCAAAATTTCCGGATTGAGACCGGCCGGCTGCTTTTCCATGACCTCCCCCTCCAGGCTCCTGACCTTTCTGCCAGGCAGAAAGGTCATTATCACTTCATAATCGCTATTAATATTAACTGGCTGTATTAATATTAATAATTATATCATAAATATAACCTGGCGGCCAGAGTCAAGCTTCATCTTTTTATAACTATAACTATTTTTAAGCACTATTAACAGCAACTCTATTTTAGTTTTGTACAAATTAGAAATTTACACCAGACCTTTTTGCCTTAAAGATCCGGGAAAATTAAAATCTAACTGCTGTTCCGTAGGCCACAATCTCTGCAGTTCCCCGGCTGATGGTAGAGGTGGCAAAGCGGAAGCCCAAAACAGCATCGGCACCCATCTCCTCTGCCTCAGCTACCATCTCTTCTACCGCTTCATCCCTGGCATCTTTAAGTAAATCGGCATATTCCTTGACATCTCCCCCTGTTAAATGTCGCAATCCAGCCAAAATATCTTTGCCCAGGTGAACCGCTTTCATCTCGCTACCTCTCACCAGTCCGAGAACTTCGTATTCCTTTTTTAAGTCTGTGGTTGATATTAACACAATAATTACCTCCCTGTTATTTATTCTCAGTGTTCTTACCTTGAAAATATGCAGAAAAATTTTCATCTATTTCTGTGCCCCAGAGGGGCATGGCTGTTTACCTTAGTTAAATGACAGTTTCTTCCTCCCGGCAGGCTCTTTCATGGAATTTTTGATATCACTATTATCTCAATTGTCTCAAATTTAAAAATCCTGCAGCAATAATTATACCAGAAAAATCAGTATACTGGAAGCCTTAAAAATCCCTGGATTTAAACCTGACCCAGGCGGCAGCCAGCAGAGCCGCTGTCAGACCGAGAATGGCTGCAACCTGGAAAAAGGGAAAGACTCCGGCAAAATAATAAGAGACCAGCCAGTCAAACTGCTCAGAAATAACCCAATCGAGAGGCTGTCCTGTCAGAAGAATAAAGCCAAAATAGAGAACTGCTGCCAGAATACCGGACTTTGCTCTATCATCCAGAAAGAGTGAAATTAGTTGAGCCAGCGAGAAGGGAATCCAGGCCAGCAGGGAAAAAATAGCAGCAATAATCAAAAGCCGGGAAGCTGTAAATTGATAGCGGGCAACTATCAGCAGGATCATCAGAAATATGGTGGCCAGGAGCAGGAGAAGAAATATCAGTATCAGAGAGATAATATTCTTTTCCCAGAAAATCTGCCTTCTGCTGAGAGGAGCAGCCAGAATAAAATCCAGAGTGCCGACTTCAAGCTCCCGGGCAAAAATCTCCATACCCAGCAAAATTGCCAGCACCGCACCCACCTGAAAAAGATTGGTGAACCACCTGTCAATCAGGTGAAAGGCAAAGAGGGGATGGTCGGCAAAATACTCCTGAAAGCGCTGCCCCAGCAGCTCTGTCAGCTGAGCTTCCGGGTAATGAGGGAAGGTTAATATTAGAAAAAAGGCAAAGAAAATCAGGGCAGCTGCTGCTATCAGTATTTTCCAGCTGTTAAGTTTGATTTCTTTTTTAATAAATCCTTTATCCAGCATTTTCTTGCCCCCATAAATCCGGGAATATGATACTAAAATTCTCTTTTGCTGAAAAACCTCCAGGACAATAGCTGCATCAAAGCTGCTGCAGCCAGGATAACGGCAATTTTCAGATAGGGAAGGCTGCCTTCGATTGCGGGAAAGTAGGCGCTCAGGTAATATTCAGAAATCCAGGCCAGAGAGCCGGGAGTGAGAAAGTTAAAGAGAAAAAAGATGGCAACGGCAATTATGCCGGCTTTAACTCTATCACTGATAAAGAATGAGAGCAGCAGCCCCAGAGAATAGGGAAGAGCAGCAAAGATAAAAAACCAGAAACCCAGCAGAAGAAATCGCAAAAAATATATATCATAATTTTGCAGGATGACCACACCGCCGAGCCACAGGGTACTGATAATTATCACCAGACCCAGCAGGCTTAAATTGATAAGAGTTTTACCGAAAAATATTCTTTGTCGGCTTTGAGGCGTGGAGAGCAGAAAGGGCAGGGTTCCCTCTTCTATCTCCCTGGCCAGGGCATCCACTCCCAGCAGAACGGCCAGAATGCTGCCGGCATAAAAAAGCCGGTTAATCCAGTGATTGGCGAGATAAAGAGCAAATTCATAGATTTCCAGTTTTTCCTGGTTTTCAACACCCAGGCGGACCAGATCCTGCTGTTCCAGCAGCGGAGGGAAGCGGGGAAATCTTAAGACCAGCAATACTGCCGAAATAATCAGGAAAGCCAGAATAAGATATATTTTCCAGCAGTTGGCTTTAAATTCCTTCCTGAGAAAACTGACATTCATGGTTTATTTCACTCCAGATATATAATCACCGGGATCGGGCTGCTCGAGTTTTAGCAATAAATTTGGCAGGCTGCTTAATTTTTTGATAATTTCATCTTCATTAGCCTGATAATGAATAATAAATCTATCATTTTCCCGGGTCCAGCCAGTTATCCCGGGAATGGTTAAATGCTCATCTCTGATATCAAACTGGGGTACAAAGATTATTTTTCCGGGAAATTCAGCCAGTTCCTCTTTCCCTCTGACTGCCAGCAGGCTGCCCTGGTGAAAGAAGCCGGTTCGATCAGCAATTTTTCTAGCCTCAAAGGGCTGGCTCGAGCTGAACATAACAGTAGCTCCCCGATCCCTCAGCTCTTTAAGCAGCAGCAGTATTTGATTCTGTCTGGCAAGTTCAAGTCCGGCAGTCGGTCTATCCAGGATAATCAAATCACTCTGATTGCTGAGAACCTGGGCCAACTTAACCAGCTGTCTTTTCTCCCGGGAAAGCCGGTTGATCTTCCAGTCAGATTTTATCCCCTGAGCATTGAGAAAATCCAGTGCCCAATCCAGGTCAACCTGACTGAAAAAGGATCCGGTCATTGTAATCAGCTGCTCCACACTATATCCGTCAGGCAGCTGATAATCCCGGCTTAAATAGCTTATTCTGTCTTTAAGACGGGGGTTCCGGGCAATATTTTCTCCGAAAATCTCAATTTTACCGCTTTCCGGGTGGACAATATCAAGCAGCATCTTCAGAACCGCACCTGTACCCGAACCCTGCGAGCCCAGCAGGCAGAATATTTCCTGCTGATAAACTGCAAAGCTCAGGGAAGAAATCTTGCGGTCAGCAGCATATCTCTTGCTGAGCCCGGTAATTCTGACAGGAACTCTCCTCTCCTCTTCTTTTCCCCTCATCTTCCACCCTCCTCAGAAAAATAATACAGCCAGAAATTTTTTGTCAGGATTAGCTGATTCTAGAATTAGCTTATTCTATCTGACCTATTTACACTGATTGAACTTAACTGATTGATCTTAAAATTTTATTTTATCCAGCCGGGGATCTTTTTATTCATCCTGTTAAACATCCAGAAAATCTTTAAGTTCAGCTGCCCGAGAACGGCTGACGGGAATTTTTTCACCGGCTATATAAATATTCAGTTTTCCCTGAAACCAGCTGGATATCCGATCAATCTTCTCGAGATTTACAATAAAACTTCTATGACAGCGAAAGAAAGGGGGAAAACTGAGCTGTTCCTCCAGATCTTTCAGCAGCAGATTAATTTCAAATTCCTCTTGATCTGTGTGAAGGGTTGATTTTCCTCCAGAAGTGGAGATCCAGTTGATGCTGTCATGGTCTATCAGCCGGGCACTTTCATCTTCCCAGACAGCTATTTTATTTACTTTTACCTCATTTTTCTGCGAAAACCCCTGCTGTTCTCCCCGGGGTTCAATCCTGAGACCTGCAGGAGTGAGAAAATAGAAATACTCTCCCGGATATTTTTCTGCCTGCTCTTCTCTTACTATAAGCAGAATTGTTCTTCCTGAAGAAAGAAAATTCTGGAGAAGGTTGAGCAATTTCTCTTCCTGTACTGCCGGGAGGTTGCTGCCTGGTTCTTCCAGCAGCAAAATTCTGGCTGAACTGGCCAGCAGACCGGCCAGCAGCACTATTCGCCCCTGATATTCTGGAAGTTTTTTTAAGAGATTCTGCCGGGAAATGTTAAACTGGCGGCAGATCTCCAGAGCCAGCTCTAAGTTCAGGTGGCCGTATTTTTCTGAAATCAGTTCAAGCTGCTCTGCAACTTTCAGTTCAGGATAGAATCCTCCTCTGGCCGGAAGAAAGGCTGAACTTTCCCGCCAGTTTTCAGCCAGAAACTCTTGATCTGTTTCAATTTTGCCAGCAATTTCACCCCGCATCCCCAGGAGAAATCTGAAAAAGTAACGAAAATCTTCTCCGGTGCTGTCATATATCAGAGGGTAAATCTTTCCCCGCTCAAGCTTAAGATTGAAATCGGATATCAGACAGCGGCCCTTCTGATATATNTCGAGATTCTCAAAGGATAATAAAAAGGACATCAGCAGTACCTCCTTAAGTCAAAAAATACNTCTACTTAATAACTTTGAAGATAATCTGCCAATGTCCTTTTTTATCTCAGCTGAAACTTATGGTAATTTTTTTATTTTATTAATGGGTCCCGCTGTGATACCTCCAAAATGAATACTGTTATTACTACTGCTCCAGGGTAACAAACTCAATGGTTTCAATGGAGGGTGAGGCAATTGTTAAGGGTGAGACAATGACCTCCAGTCTGCTGGGACCGGTAGATAATCTGGAGGTTTCGGCAGAGCTCAACTCTGCCTGCCAGTAACCTGTCTCCACCTCCTTAAGCTCTCCCTCAGCCACCAGGTTATCTTCATGATCAAAGAGCAGATAGGAAGTATCAACTATATTATCTGCAGCAAAGGCTTCACCGGCAAATTCTACTGCCACCTCAAACTCCGCCTCACTGCCAGCAAAGATCGATCCCGGACCGCTGAGGCTGATTTCTGGAATAATGGGATCATCAAAGATGTCCCAGCGATCAGCTGGATGATTATAATCTGAAAAACGGGACAGCTCAACTATTCCTTCGACATGGTGGGCAGTATCGAGATAATAGGGACCGGTACCCAGCCAGAAGTGACCCTGCTCCTGATACCAATCCTTGAGATTCTGATACCTTTCCCGGGCTTCCTCTTCACTGATAAATTCTCCCAGAGTATTTTCATAGGGGATATAACCTTCAGCCAGCAGGCTGTCGAGTTCCTCCGCCAGATAATCCAGACTGGGGCCTCCAATATAGTTAACCCACTCCACATCCTGAGAATCTGCCTTATCTGGAGTATGAGCCACCCTGCCAGCTGCTTCAGCAGACATGGCTACAGCCATATTATGCCAGGCTCCCGGCCCCTGATCAAAATAGGGAAAAAGCGAGGGGATATACTGTTCGGCGTCCAGGTAGTATTGATCAGAATACCATTCGATGGTTATGGGATCATCATCCAGTATCCTCATTCCCAGGAAAGTATCGATATGGGTCTGATAATCGGGCACTGCAGCGCTGTCAAAAATAGCACTTTCTTCCTGAGCCCGATCATATTCCATAATGAAAAACCAGAGCATATCTGCCAGAGTAAATTCACTGCCATCATGCCAGGTTATTCCATGATCTTCAGGATAATAGGTTACCACCCGGCGATTGGCTTCAGGAGGTTCTTCAAATTCTTCAGCTATAGTGGTAAACTCCTGGGCTTCTGGATCCCAGTCATACCAGGCATCTTCCGGAACTGTATTTTCCTCCGGCTCCACAAATTCAAGCTCAACCCAGTCCAGAGTTTTATCCACCGGCAGACCTTCCCGGATATAAACTTCAGCCCGTTCAAATTGATTGGGATGATGCAGTCCGGTATAGGGATCCCACATATAGCCCAGATCTGATGTGGCTCTGATCATCATATTATCATAGACCCAGTTGCTGCCATCGGAGGGATTCCAGGGGTCGGTCATTATTGAAGGCAGACTGACAGTAATTTCTCCCCCGACTTCATCGACCCGGCGGACGGTATGTCCCCAGAGATAGGATCCTGATATTCCCGAGGCATAGTCATGGGCCAGGGTTATTTCCTCTCTGAAGGGGCTGAAGGAGAGTGCATCTTCAGTAAAGATTCTCTTGGCATTTTCCATGGTATGCCAGAGAGCCTCCTGGTATAGTTCAGTCCGCTCCTCCATATTTTCAAAATCTTTAATGGAAAGTCGATAAAAAACTTCATCGGCTTCTTCCGGGGGATCATATTCCATATAAAGAGGGGTCCCCATACCTCTCTCAGTAAAGAAAAAATCAAAGTTGGCCGATTCATCCCGGTTAACCACCAGAGAAATCCAGCCGCCGGTATAGATATTCCATTCCCCGGAATGGGGATTTCCGGTCAACCAGACAGGCGTGGCTTCAGCTGCCGTTACGTAATTGCGCTGGATAAGAAAACCCTGATCTTCAAGCAGATCGGCAAGATAGTCCCCCACATCATGCCGCTCATCCTCAATTCTGATTAAGACTGTCAGCTCCACCGGGGAATCCTGATAGTGCCAGGTTCCGTCGATCTTTTGAGCTCCCAGAGCCTGCATTTCTTCCGCAATTACTGCCTCAGCTTTCTCCGGGTTGTGGCTGTACTCCACTTCAATCTCCCGGGCTGTTTCAATATGCCGGGCATAGTCCAGAAAGGCAGTCCCCAGCATAGTATATTTTGGTACAGCCAGGCCACCATAAATTTCTTCAGCTATATAGTTTCTATCTATCAGCCAGTTCAGGGCCTCCCGCAATGCCGGAACGGCAAAGGGATTAAGCTCTCCAGTCTCAGCAAAATAAGGTTCTTCGGGAGTTCCGGCTGGATTTAAAGCTAACTCGCTGTAGGAGCCAAAATTTTCTACATAATCAATAGCTGCTGCATCCTGAACTCTATCCAGTATTTCGGGGTCGGTGATGGTTTCTGCATGGATATGAATTTCTCCCGTTTCCATTCTGGTTACTGCAGCAGCAGTATCGCTCTCTTCTATGGCAGTAATGGCATCCAGCCAGCCGCCATAGGGTACCTCTTCAGCTTGAAGCTGAGGTGCAGCCAGCAGCAGAGATATTGTCAGGATTATAAGTAAACCAGTCTGCCAGTTTAATTGCCAGTTAGGTTTATCTTCCATTTTAAATTTTATTCTCCTTTCAGGGTTGCTTTTACCTTTGCAGTTAAAGGTTATTTTTGCCTCTGCGATTCTAGTTTGCTTTAACTTTTTCCGGTTCAAGATTCAAGATAAATGCTGCTCATCCAGTAATTTCTCAAGCTATAATTTTTCTCAATCTGAGAATCGCCTTGTCATATTTTATATGCTATAAATCTCCTCAGTCCTGTCTGCTTGGCTTTGAATATCTGCTGAAATCATCACCTCCTGGAAAATTTTGTTATTTGGGGGTGTCACGCCCCCTTAATATAAATATTGATAAGAAATCTGGCGGGGGCATGACGGGGAGTGAGTATAACCAGCCAGCCGATTCTACCTGTTCCCACAGTAAATTCTGCTGGACCGGCTTTTCGACAGCATTATAGCAGAATAAACTTTGATTGTCTTAAGAAAAAAATAAAATGTGGCAAATTTTAAATCAGCTGTTGCTATATATAGATGAATTTTTAGCTAAAATATATAATCACCCGAGCTGAAATGCTGCAGCCAAATAAAATAAGCCCCGCCGGGGGGGCAGAAAAAGCTGTTAGCCTGTATCTGATAGAGAAAAAATCTCTGCTGTGCCAGGATTTTCACTATTAATCACCGGAATAAAACTTGAATAAATCAGTAATTATTTTTGCTGTTATTATTCATTTTAATTCTGGGATCCAGAATTGCATAGCTAAGATCGAGCAAAAAGACTGTCACTGCCAGCATATAGGCATAGATCACCTGGCTGCCGATTAAGAGAGCGGTATCAAACCTGTGGGCGGCATGAAAAAGCATCTGTCCCAGACCGGGCCAGTCAAAAATCTGCTCCAGAATAATCGAACCCATCCAGAGGGTGATGAGCTCCAGAGCAAAATTGGTAATCACCGGAGGCAGGGTAGGCCTCAGAATATGCTTAACTTCAATAGTTTTTTCGGGAAGCCCCTTAGCCCGGGCAAAATCAACATATTCCTCCCGGGCATAGATCATAAAAAAGGTTCTCAGGTTATAGATTCTGATAAAAAATGAGCTGACAAAAAGTGATAAAACCGGCAGCAGTAAATGTCTGAGATAGCTGATAAAATAGAAAAATCTATTCTCAGGGACAGGATGATCCATAATTCCTCCGTAGGGCAGCCAGCCCAGTGTGGCAGCAAAGATAATGATAAAAAACATTCCATAAAACCAGGGGGGAGCGGCAGAGCTGGGTGCCAGCAGTATCACAAATCTGTCAAAGAGGCTGCCATGGCTTCGAGTCAGGTAAAGAGAAATCACCAGTGTCATCAGTAGAGAAAGAACTAAATAGCTCAGCATCAGCTGCAGGGTGGGCGGCAGCCTTTCTCTGATTATAGCCCTGACATGGTTATCACCTCTAAGAGTTCTCATGCTGCGGGCCCGACCCAGATCAAGGGTTACGGCATCACGGAGATAGTAAAAACTCCTCAGCAAAAAGGGCTGGTGTAAGCCTCTACCCCGCATCATAGCCTCAGCCATTTGCTGCTGATATTCCATTCTCTCCTCTGCCGTCCAGTCAATCATACGATCCCGGTGTTCCAGCATATGATAACCGATGCTTTCCCAGATCTGAGCTTCGACAATTTCGTCGAGATAACCACCCAGATTGGATATTAATACCAGCAGATAGATTGCCACCACCACTGCCAGGAAAAGAGCCAGCAGACGAAAAAAGAAATACCTGGCAAATCTAGCCAGACCGCTCCTTCTGACCTCTCTCCTCTCTCCTGAAATATCTAATCTGTCAGCTGCTGTCTCTTCCTCCCGGTACAAAAGCTGCACCTCCAAAATCCAGAGTCAAGTATTTGCTGGAATATAGCAAAAATAATTGTCAGCCAGAGCCTGTTTTATTATAGCAAATAACAGGAGCTAAAACCAGATAAATAAATAAAATGTCATAAAATCAGTTTGAACTGCAGTTATAAGTAATAGACTGCAGCAGGTTCCTGGAAATATATTTGAAAAACTGGAAGGTAAAATTTTACTTGAACTTATTTAACCGGCACTATATAATTTATCTAATAGTTGATAGAAGCAGCTGTTTTTCAACTTTTTGAATTTTATTTGAATTTTGCTGAAGGGAGTCTGGATTATATGAAACTAACCAAAGCAGTAGCGGTAGTGGGATTTATCTCTATGACTGCTGTTATTCTTAATGGCTTTCTCAACGGCAGTTTCAGCCAGGATGGGGCAGAACTGCTGGCCAATCCCTGGGGAATTGTCTCGCTGGTTGATCTCTATGTAGGGTTTATTATCTTTTCCCTCTGGATTGCCTTTCGGGAGAAAAACCCTGTCACAGCCGGTCTCTGGATTATCTTAATGATGGTTCTGGGGTTTTTTACTGCCAGCCTTTATCTTCTGGTTGTTATCAGGAAAAGCAGGGGAGATTGGCTGACCTTCTTTCTGGGAGCAAGAAAGGAGAAATTATTAGCTGATGCTGGTTAAAGAGCTTTTTGAAGAATTTAAAACTGTAACTTCGGGAAAAACCTTTGATGCTCTGCTGCCTCCTCTGGTCTTTCTTGTGATCAACAGCTTTTTCGGATTGAATCCTGCTGTTATATTTTCCCTGGGTCTGGCGGCTCTGCTGGGTTCAATCCGCCTGCTGCGAAACCAGACCTGGTATTATGCCCTGGGAGGTCTGCTGGCGGTTGCTGCTGCCTCCGGTCTGGCTATTCTGACCAGAAGTCCGGCCGGGTATTTCATTCCCTCCCTCATCAGCAGCACCTTTTTACTGCTGCTGGCCGTCGGCAGCCTGCTCGCTGATAAACCGCTGGCAGCCTGGGCCAGCCACCTGACCAGGGGCTGGCCGCTAGAATGGTTCTGGCGGCAGGATGTTAAGCCGGCCTACCGCGAGGTGACTATTGTCTGGTCAGTCTTTTTTGCCCTGAGGCTCATAATTCAGATCATCCTTTTTCGAGCCGGTGATGCCGCCAGGCTGGGCTGGACCAGCACTCTGCTGGGCTGGCCGGTAACAGTTATGGTGCTGGTCTTCAGCTATATCTACGGCATCTGGAGGCTGCACAGCCTGGGAGGTCCAGGAGTTCAGGAATTTCAGGCTGGCAAGGAACCCCCCTGGGAGGGGCAGAAGCGGGGTTTTTAAGATAAACTCTTATGCTCCCCCGGAGCACAACATTAAATTAAAATTTTTCTGCATATTTTCAAGGTAAACTATCATGCTCCTTCGGAACACAACAATAGATGAAAATTTTTCTACAAATTTTCAAGGTAAACCTGATTTTCATATCATCCAAAATAATAGACCAGAGCGATATAAATAGCGGTGGCAATAAAGGAGGTTAAAAGAGAAGAAATCAGAACTTCCTTTTTGGTGGAGTAGTTTCTTCCCGAGCCCAGAATATTTTTGGATTTAAAGACATACTGAATAACTGCAAAGACAATAAAAAATATGATTCCCTGAATAAGCAGGACCATTTTTTTGCTGACCTCCCTTCTGTTATTGGTATCTTTTTTATGTATCTTTTGTAGGGTATATCTTGTAATATTGATATTTTATATAGTATGATATTATGCACTGTGCAATAGATATCTTCTTATATATCTTCATATATATCTTCATGACAGAAGTATAAATTATAACCTCAGTCGGCGATAAATTGTTCAATGAATTTTACAACCTCAATCAGAGCGGCTGTTATTATCTCCTCCCCCAGCTCGCGGCTGGCAAGGGTGGCATCTCCCAGAGCGCCATTGGCGGTCAGCTCAGCAAAATCAGCTCCGATGCTGGCCGGGCTTTTTAGGTATTCTCCGGCAAAATCAAGCACTTCACCGGGAGTAAGCTTATCCTTTTTGACCTTCTCTGGAGCCAGATAAAGCATTTCCGACACTTCATATTCACAGGCATGGCCGTAGGTTTCTGATTCCACTTTGCTGTCAATAAGATCTTCAATGAAGTCAGAGTGCTTAAAGGCAGCCAGTCTGACCGGAAAGGCTTCTCTGATCTTCTCAATGGCGACTTTGATGGGAGCATCATTACCGCCGTGAGCATTGAATATAATGATTTTATCCAGCCCGTGCCGGTGCAGGGAGCTGGCAATATCATAGAGCAGGGCGATAAAGGTATCGGGTGTCAGGCTGATGGTGCCGGGGAAATCCAGGTGGTGATGGGATACTCCAAAATTAACGGTGGGAGTTACCAGTACCCTGGGATAGAGCCTTTCAGCCAGAAGCCGGGCAAATTTCTCCGCCCGATCGCTGTCACAGCTTTCTGCCAGATGGGGACCATGCTGCTCGTGAGAACCAACCGGGATAATGGCCGCCTTGACTTCTTCCAGGGCAGCTTCAACTTCGGGCCAGGACATTTCTTCCATTAGATAGCTTTGTTTTTTCATTTTTGTCATGCTAGAACCTCCTGATTTTTTATTAAAGATTTTGCCTGTTTCAATTTTCTCTTCTATTTTTATCTATGTTATATATTTTTATCTATGTTATAATAGCAGTAATATTTTACACGGGGGGAAGTTTGATGGAAATTAAAGTACTTAGCGATAATACTGTCTACAGGGATGGAATTATGGCCGAGCATGGCCTCTCCTTCTGGCTGAAATATGACGGTCAGCAGTATATTTTTGACACCGGTCAGGGACTGGTGATCACTCAAAATGCTGAAAGAATGGGCATTAACCTGGCCCAGATTGAGGGGGTGATTATCAGCCATTCCCATGATGACCATCTGGGAGGTCTGGACAAAATATTAGCTCTCAATCCTGCTGTCAAAGTTTACGGTCATCCTGATATCAAAAAGACCTATCAGCAGAGGATAGAAGAAAGGAGCACCGGGAAAAAACAAGTATATGGAAAGCCTGCCAGAATTGAAAACTTCATCCCGGCAGAAAAACCTCTAAAGATTGCCGCGGGGCTCTGGCTAACAGGAATACTGCCCGGTGAACATAACCATAAAGAAGCCAGGGTTGAAAATTCCCTGGTCTGCGAAACCGGCAGAGGGCTGGTGGTGCTGGTCGGCTGCAGCCATGCCGGAATCATTAAGATTCTAAATCATATCAAATCTTTAAGTAATAAACCAGTTCTGGCGGCAGCAGGTGGATTCCACCTCTATAAAAAAGAGATAGGTGAACTCAGAGAAATAGCTCAGGCTTTTGCTGAAACCGGAGTAAAGATTATCTACCCCCTGCACTGCAGCGGTTTTATGGGTCGAAAAATGCTTCAGGAAAACTGCCGGGCTGAAATAAAACTGGCAGCTGCAGGAGAGGATATTTTGCTTTAACAGCTGATTAACACTAGAGCAGAGTCAGAGCTATTTCCCGCTTTTTACAGGTGCTATCAAATTCACAGAGAAATATGTACTGCCAGGTGGAGAGGACCGGTTCTCCTTACTGTTTAAAAGATTTACTCAAAGGAAATCTCAGAGAAAAAAGATAAGAAGTAAAATTGTTTAATTGATTATACCATGACTGCAAGGGGATTATCAATGAAGGAAGGCAGTTTTCTGACGGGAATTTTTGAGAAATACCCACGGCCTCCTGAAGCTGATTTTCAGGAGGCCGGACTGGAAAAGTTATTATTTATTTTGTGTCAGAGATATACTTGATTTTCAGGCAATTATCATCAATTTGTTTTACATAGCCCCCGCTATCAGCACTTCAGATTCCAGGGCATGCATGTGACCATCCACTACCAGCAGCCTGGGATGCTCGGCAAACATCTCTAAAGCCCAGTCAGGAGAATCAAGTATCCAGACATTTAAATGCTGATCTGCCAGGGCGGCTGTCTTGAGATGCAGACTTCCTCTACCATGTTCATTGACGGTAAATCTATGGGTCTGCTCCTCCTCACCCTCTCCATAGCGAAACTCAAAAACTGCACCGGCCATGGCTTCAGGCGGGGCGGTGGTTTCTATCTGGATATAGAGCTCATCGTTATCCAGATAATGTATAAGAGCAAATCCCACAGTTGGGCAGTCCAGAACCGAGATCAGGTCAACTGCCATCGTGTTTGTTACCATCGCTCCCTCAGCCATAACTGCTCCACTCATTAATCCCAGAATAATGATTAATACAAATGGCAAATAGATAATCTTTTTCATTATATTCCCCTCGATTTCTTTTATTTTGCTAACCAAATTGCTGACAGACTCCTCCTGTTCACCTCCCCCGTTGCTTTACTTGAGCTGGATTTCCCGATCTGTTTTATCTGACCTGGTTTTTCCCAATCTGGTATTCCCGAAAAATTGCTGACAGAGAAGTATATCAGCGATTACAGGCTGGCAGGTATACTATATCTCAGCAAAAATCCGGGATCCGGGACCAGGGNTCTAAGAGAATATTAAAAAAACATCAGCTCAGATAGCTGAAAATGTCTATATTTTTGAATTTTGCAATATTTTAGAGAAGTAGACAGCAGTAATAGGGACACAGGGACAGCTTTTTAAAGAGTGCTTCTCCTTTTATCTTTATCTATATAATACCATATATATTTTGGAAATCAGTCAAATTCTAGTCATATTTGACTTATATTTTACTTAGATTTTCTATCTGTTTGAGTCTCCAAAAGAGAAAAAACCCTCCTGGAAAAATATTACTGAAAAACTGCCCAAAAATTAAAGGTACCGGGTAATAATAAATATCAAAGATACCCGGCACCAAAGATGTTTTTCTAGAATTAACAGAATGTTCAAAGAAGAGAGACAGGACACACAAAGGTTCTGGCACGTAAACCAGACATCCAGGTGATTTCGAAATTGTTTTCCAGGTAAACCAGTCAGCTAGCTAATTAGCAAAGTTGTTTGCCAGATATTTTAGTTTCTCTTTTCTCTATTTATTACATATCTATATTACTTATCTAAAGAAATTTTTCTGAGAAATCATATGTCATATATAATGCTGTAATGGTGTGATTTTGTGATTTTGTGATTTTGTATTATTGTAAATCAGGATACTTGTCCTAATTGTGATTTTGTAATTTTGTAATGTGTAATTTTGTAATGTGTAATGTTTTAATGTGTAATG
>SL_5KL_010_SEDDRAFT_10000954_pt1 | contig 18103 bp, 9 predicted proteins | sample SodLakKL_010_SED_FD_9118 | JGI IMG/M metagenome (IMG submission 9118)
TAGGCCGCCGCCGAATCGCCGTCGATGGATCCGAAGTTTCCCTGCCCATCCACCAGCGGATAGCGGAGGGAGAAGTCCTGGACCATCCGCACCATGGAGTCGTAGACCGCCGAGTCCCCGTGGGGGTGATACTTCCCCAGCACCTCCCCCACCACCGACGCGCTCTTCTTGTAGGCCCGGCCCGGCGAGAGGCCGAGTCCGTTCATGGCGTAGAGGATCCGGCGGTGCACCGGCTTGAGACCGTCCCGTACATCGGGGAGGGCCCGCTGCACGATGACGCTCATGGAGTAGTCGATGAACGACTCCCGCATCTCGTCTTCCAGGAGGCGGGAAAGGACGCGCTGGCCCGTCCCTCCACCGTTCTCCTGGTCGTTCTCCATATCCATGCCGTTCTCGGCTTCCATGCCGTTGTCCGATTCCATGCCGTTGTCCGATTCCATGGATCAGCCCGGGTCTATTTCGGGGAAGGTGGCCTTGCAGACCAGGCCGGAAAGCCGGACCTGCAACCACGGGAGGGAGGGCGGGAGAGGAGTCGCCGCAGCTGCCGGCGCCCGCAGTGCGCCGGGCCCGCCCGAGGGGAGTCCGGAGCCCCTCCGCAGATGGGTTTCCGAACCTGCGATACAGCCCTAAAACTAACGGTTTGCGAGGGTTTGCGGCAACTCCGCATCCATCCCGTCTGCACCGGCAAGCAGAGGACCCAGGAAGCGTCCCGTGATACTCTCCGGGTGGGAGGCCACCTCCTCCGGTCGACCTGCGGCCACCACCCGGCCTCCCCGCAGCCCGGGCCCCGGCCCCATGTCCACCACCCAGTCGGCCCGCTTGATGAGGTCCAGGTTGTGCTCGATGACCAGAACGGTGTTGCCCGCCTCCACCAGCCGGTCCAACACCTGGAGAAGGCGAATCACATCCGAGCCGGAGAGGCCGGTGGTGGGCTCATCCAGAAGATAGAGGACCCGTCCCCGCTTCCCCGCTGCCCCGGAGAGTTCCCGGGCGATCTTCAGGCGCTGCGCCTCCCCACCGGAAAGGGTGGTGGCGGCCTGCCCCAGACGGAGATAGCCCAGTCCCACCTGCTGCAGGTGCCAGAGGGTCTCTCCCAGACGATCTTCCCGGACGAAGAAGCGGATCGCCTCGTCCACCGTCATCTCCAGGATCTGGGCGATGGAGCGACCCCGGACCTTCACCTCCAGGACCTCGGGCTTGAAGCGGCGTCCGTCGCAGATCTCGCAGGGCACGAATACGTCGGCCATGAAGACCATCTCCACCTCCACATGCCCGGCGCCCTTACACGCCTCACACCGACCGCCCTTCACATTGAAGGAGAAGTGGCCGGCCTCGTACCCCCTCTGCTTCGAGAGGGGCTGAGCGGCGAAGATGCGTCGGATCTCGCCCCATGCCTTGATGTAGGTGACGGGGTTGGAGCGAGGAGTCCGACCGATGGGGCTCTGATCCACAAGGACCACATCGTCCAGGGAGGCGACCCCCTCAAGGGCGTCATACGTCCCCACCGCCTCTCCCAGATGCTCCTTGGCGGAGGTCCCGCCATCGCCGAGCTCCCGCTCCAGGGCACGGTAGAGGATGTCGTGGACCAGGGTCGACTTGCCGGACCCGGACACCCCGGTCACAACGGTGAAGGCCCCCAGGGGGAGTTCCACATCGGCGTCCCGGACGTTGTGGAGGGAGCCGCGCCGCAGGCGGAGCCACCCTCGATCCAGGCGTCGCCGCCGGGCCGGCACCTCCACCGTCATCCGGCCAGAGAGGTAGTCGCCGGTCACGGTTGAGGCCTCCTCCAGTTCCGCCGGAGCTCCCTGGAACACCACCTCCCCGCCCCGCTCCCCGGAAGCGGGGCCCAGCTCCACCACATGGTCCGCCGCCCGGATGGCCAGGGAGTCGTGCTCCACCACCAGAACCGTGTTCCCGGCGTCGGCCAGACGTCGGAGGAGGCGCAGGAGGGCCTCCGTGTCCCGGGGGTGGAGGCCGATGGAAGGCTCATCCAGGACGTAAACCGTGTCCACCAGCCGTGACCCCAGGGAGTTGGCCAGATTGATGCGTTGCGCCTCACCGCCGGAGAGGGTCCGGGTCTGACGGGACAGGCTCAGGTATCCGAGCCCCACCTCCACAAGGAAGTCGACCCGGTTCCGCAACTCCACCAGGATGGTGGCGGCGATCTCCGCCTCGGCTCCTATGAGCTCAAGCCCCTCCGCCCACCGCCGCAGCTCGTCCAGGGGGAGGGAACCGAGCTCGGCCAGCGTCCGGTCATCGACCCGGACGTTCAGCGCTTCGCGCCGGAGCCGACTCCCCTGGCAGTCGGCACAGGTCTGCGGGGTCTGGTACTTCCGGAGGAAGACCCGGATGTACTGCTTGTAGCGCTTCTTCTCGAGCCCCTGGAGGAAGGGGATGACCCCGCCGAATTCCCGATCGGTGAGGCGTCCCTTCCCGGAGGCGGCTCCGTGGATGATGGCGTGGCGAAAGTCCTTGGGAAGCTCATCCCAGGGCGCGTCGGGTGAGACCTCCATGCGGTGGGCGTAGGCGTTGAGGGCCTGTCGCCGTTTCCCGTAGCGGGGCTTCGTCCACGGATCCACGGCTCCTTCCGCCAGGGAGAGGGAAGGGTTCGGTACGATGAGATCGGGATCGTATTCCAGGGTGGCCCCGAATCCAGTGCAGGTGGGGCACGAACCGTAGGGCGAGTTGAAGCTGAAGAGTTGGGGGGTGGGCTCCGGGAAGTCGATGTGCGGGTGCTCTGGGCAGCGGAAGCGCTCGGTGAAGGCCAGGAGTTCCGGCACTCCGGCCTCCTGGGCGTCCCGGGCCGGAACCAGGATCCGCGCCTCCCCTTCCCCCTCCCGGAACGCCGTACCCAGGGAGTCGGCCAGGCGGTCCCGGGTCCGGGCCCCCACCTTCAGACGATCCACCACCACCAGCAGGGACTCGGCCTCGCCCAGATCCACACCCAGGGTGGCGGGCTCCTCGGCGCCTCCCTGCCCCAGATCCACCTGAACCCCGTCTGCCAGGATCCGGACGAACCCAAGGGTCCGGAGGCTCTGAACCAGGGGGCCGTGGGAGGTGCGTGCGCTGCGAGGCAGGGGGAAGGCCACCATGAAGCGGATCCCCTCCGGCAACGCCAGGACACGGTCCACCGCACCGGAAACGGTGTCCGGCCGAACCCACCGGTCACACTCGGGACAGTGGGTGCGACCCACCCGGGCAAAGAGGAGACGTAGGAGATCGTGGACCTCGGTGGAGGTACCCACCGTGGAGCGACTACTCTTGGTGGGGTTCTTCTGCTCGATGGCCACGGAAGGAGAGAGCCCTTCCACCGCGTCCACATCGGGCTTCTCCATCCGCTCCAGGAACTGCTTGGCGTAGGCAGAGAGCGACTCTACGTACCGCCGCTGCCCCTCGGCAAAGATGGTGTCCAGTGCCAGGGACGACTTGCCCGACCCCGATGGCCCGGTGATCACCGTCACCGCACGGCGGGGCAGATCCAGATCGAACCCCTTCAGGTTGTGCTGGCGGGCGCCCCGGATGCGGATGTGGGAATCCATGGCGGCGTTGGGTGGAAGGAGTTCTGGCACAGACGGGGCGGCTCCGGGCGCTCCGGGATGACCGGAGCCCCGGATTGGGAGCCATCTAGACCGGCGCATCCGGATCCGGTTCCGAGGCGGCACCCGGACCGAACGGCTACCCATGGGCCCTGCAAGGGATCCGGGCAACCCTTTTCCTTCTCACCGCCATCCCAAGAAGTGACGGATGGGAGCAGCGATTCCGGTCGGCTCCCCGACACCGCGCATCATTCACCTGTCAACGGAAACGAGGAAGAGATGTCCACCTCCAGGAACGTAACCACCCAGCCAGCCCTGACCGGAATGCGCCGCCGGCCAGGCACAGCCGCAGTGACCCGCCGACGCAGTACGCCGGCATCCCTCCTGCTCCCAGGCCTTGCCCTGGCCGTGGCCGCCGGATTCGCCTTCCCGCCGGCCGTCCTGGCCCAGGACCCTACACCGGCCCCGGCGCCGGGAACGGTGACCGTCCCTGAGGAGATCCGGGAGGCCATGGAACGCATGCGAGCTGAGCGGACGGCCCTCATGGAGCTCATGCGGGATCTGGAGCGGGATGAGCTGGCAGCGGCCCGGGAGCTCATGCGCGAGCTACGCAGCGAGGAAGACCGCCTCTTCGGACCTGTCCTGGGGCTCCAGGGACGGCAAGGTCCCGGCGCCGGGGAGCAGGGCATGCTGCGGCAGGGACAGGGCATGCAGGGCCAACGCGGTCAGGGCATGCAAGGCCAACGTGACCAGGGCATGCAGGGCCAGCGCGGCCAGGGAATGATGAGGCAGGGGCAGGGCATGCAGGGCCAACGTGGCCAGGGCATGCGGCAGGAGGGTCAAGGCATGCAGCGGCAGGGGCAACAGATGCAGGGACGCAGCCTTCGCCAGGAAGCCGGCCCCCGGGGACAGGTTGGGGCCTCCGTGCTCCTCCCCGGAGTCCGACTCCACTCCCTGAACCCCGCCCTCGGGCGGTACTTCCAGGTGGATTCGGGTGTCCTGGTCCTGGAGGTGGTGGAGAGCTCCTTCCTCCCCCTTGAGCCTGGAGACGTGATCCAGGGCATCGACGGCCGGAATCCGGAAGACCCGGCCCACCTCCGGCGGATTCTGATGGGATACCGGGCCGGGGAGAGCTTCATCGTGGAGCTGATCCGTGGCGGTGAGGGCCTGGAGCTCTCCGTGGAGGTACCGGGAGTCCCTGAGTCCGGAGCCTGATCTACCGTAACTGCGGAGGAGATAGGCCCGGTTTTCGCCGACGCGATCCCAGAACCCTGATGCCCCGGGGCACTCTCACGATTGCCCCGGGGCTTTTTGGCATCCAGCTTCGAGGGGAAGTGGTCCCTCTTGCCCCGCCCCCCCGAAGAGTATGATCTCCCCCCCGCCCCATCATCGGCGCCTACCCGGTCTCCATGGGCCCTCACTTCGCCTTGCTCTCCTCCTGGTGGGGGTGGCGGTGCTGGGTGGCTGCCGGACCCTGGGACCGCCCCTGCCCCCTGACATCCCCACGCCACCTCCTGCGGACGGGTGGAGTGAGGAGGGGGTGGCCTCGTGGTACGGCCGGCCCTTCCACGGCCGGACAACCGCATCGGGGGAGCGGTACGACATGGACGCCATGACCGCCGCCCACCAGACCCTCCCCTTCGGCACCGTGGTCCATGTGGTGAATCTGGACAATGGGCTCTCCACCCAGGTCCGTATCAACGATCGGGGGCCCTTCGTGGACGGGCGCATCCTGGACCTGTCCCGGCGTGCGGCCCGGGAAATCGACATGATCGGCCCGGGCACGGCACCGGTGCGAATCACCGTGATGGAGACCCCTGCACCCCTCCGCTGCTGGCGGGTGCAGGCCGGCGCCTTCCGGAACCGGGAAAACGCCCACCGGAGGGAAGACCAACTCCGGGGGATGGGCTGGCGGGCCGCCACCGAACGGGGGTCCGACGGCATTCACCGGGTCTTCGTGGGTCCCTACGAGAGCCGAGGTGAAGGAGCCCGGGCGGCGGAGCGGCTGGACGGAGTCCTGGTGGGATGTTGAAGCGTCACCGTGGGACCGCCCGGGCATGACCGGCGTGCCCTACCCCCCCAGCATCTCCTGAAGAATGCTCCTGGCCAGCTCCGGATCCGCCTTCCCCCGGGTCTCCCGCATGATCTGCCCCATGAAGAAGCCCTCGAGCCCCCGCTTCCCGGACAGGTAGGCCTTCACCTTCCCGGGGTGGGCCTCCAGAACGCCCAACGCCACCCCACGGAGCTTCTCCGGATCCTTCATCTGGGAAAGATCCCGGGCCTCCACGATGGCGGCGGGATCCCCACCCTCCCGAGCCATGACCTCCAGCACCTCTCGCCCGCCGGAGCTGTTCAGGGTATCGTCGTCCACAAGCCCAACCAGTCGACCCAGCGCCTCCGGGTCAAAGGGGAGCTCGGCCGGCGACCGGCCACCCAGCACCGGGGGGAGTTCGTTGATGACCCAGTTGGCCACGGAGATGGAGCCTGCGGGACGGTCCCGGCGCGGGTGGCCCGGGTAGCCCGCCACCGCCTCCCGGTAGAAGGCCTCGAGCTCCGGGTCTCGGGCCAGGATTTCTGCATCCACCCGGCCCAGGCCGTGGGTGCGCTCAAGCTCCTCGGCCCGGGCCCGCACCTCAGGTGAGAGCTCCGGTCGGACTCCCGGCGCTCCGGTCCCCGGCATTCCCGGGCGACCGGCCCCCGTCCCGCCCTGGGAGGTGGGCTTGGAGGCATCTGTGGAGCCGGCCTTCCTGGCATGGCCCGATGGGCGGCTCCTCTCTCCTGACGAAGACGAGCCCGACTGCGCCCCATCCGTCCCCTGGGCCGTCCCCTCCACCACCGCACGACGCTTCGCCCAGGTATCCCGGAGGGTCACGATGCGGTTGAACACCGGGGCGTCTGCGGTGGAGTCCACCGGATCCCTCCAGAAGTAGCCCACCCGCTCGAACTGATAGCGTATGTCGGAGGGGTCACCCACCACCGACGGTTCGATGAGGGCACCGGCCACCTCCTCCAGCGACTCGGGGTTCAGGAAGTCCCGGAAGTCCCCGTGGACCCCGGACTCCGGGTCGGCCTCAGCCCCCGCCTCCGCGGCGGCCGCGTCCGGGTCGGGGACGGTGAAGAGCCGGTCGTAGGTGCGCAGCCGGCAGGGGACGGCATGGGGCGCCGAGACCCACTGGATCGTCCCCTTCACCTTCCGGCCAGTGGGGGAGCTTCCGCTCCGGGTCTCCGGGTCGTAGCTGCAGCGAAGTTCCATCACCTCACCGGCCTCGTCCCGGATCACCTCGTCGCAGCGGATCACGTAGGCGTACCGGAGGCGTACCTCCCCACCGGGGACCAGTCGCCGGAAGCCCGGCGGGGGATCGTCGGAGAAGTCGTCCCGATCGATGAAAAGCTCCCCGGAGAAGGGGAGGCGACGGCTACCCTCAAGCCCCACATCCCGGGGGTAGAAGGGAGCGTCCAGCTCTTCCACCCTGCCGTCCGGCCAGTTCGTGAGGGTCACCTTGAGGGGTCGGGGCACACAGAGGACCCGGGGCGCCTTCCGGTTGAGGTCATCCCGGATGGCGTACTCCAGCTTGGCCATGTCGACCCGTGCGTCGGCCTTGGCCACCCCGATCATCTCGCAGAAGGTCCGGATGGCGGCCGGGGTATATCCCCTGCGACGAAGCCCCGCCAGAGTGGGAAGGCGGGGATCATCCCACCCTTCCACCCACCCGTCCTCCACAAGGCGGAGCAGCTTCCGCTTGCTCATGATGGTGTAGTCCAGGTTCAGCCGGGCGAACTCGTACTGCCGGGGGCGGTGGGGGATGCTGACATTCTCCACCAACCAGTCGTAGAACTCCCGGTTGTTCTCGAACTCCAGGGTGCAGATGGAGTGGGTGACCCCCTCCAGGGCGTCTTCCAGCGGATGGGCGAAGTCGTAGAGGGGGTAGATGCACCAGTCATCGCCGGTGCGATAGTGGTGGGCGTGGCGGATCCGGTATAGCACCGGGTCCCGCATGAGCATGTTGGGGGCGGTCATGTCGATGCGGGCCCGGAGGACGAGGGACCCCTCGGGGAACTCGCCGGCGCGCATCCGCCGGAAGAGGTCCAGGTTCTCGGCCGGCGGGCGATCCCGGTGGGGGCTGGGGGTCCCGGGGGTGGTCACCGTCCCCCTCCCTTCCCGGATCTCCTCCTCCTTCTGGGAATCCACGTAGGCCAGACCCTTCTCGATGAGCTCCACGGCGCAGGCGTACATCTCCTCGAAGTAATCCGAGGCGAAGTAGAGGTGCTCACCCCAATCGTATCCGAGCCAGCGCACATCTTCCTGGATGGACTCCACGAACCGGACGTTCTCGGTGATGGGATTCGTGTCGTCGAAGCGGAGGTGGCAGCGTCCCTTCTCGTGCTCCCCGGCAATACCGAAGTTCAGCACGATGGACTTGGCGTGGCCGATGTGGAGGTAGCCGTTGGGCTCCGGGGGGAAGCGCGTCACCACCCGTCCGTCATGGAGTCCCCGGGCAAGGTCCCGGGCGATGATCTGCCGGATGAAGTCGTTGCCGGGGCGGGAGCCGGCGCCAGGGGTATCGGAAGATGGGTTGGTCATGTGGAGCAGGGGCTGGAGACCCGGGGTTCCGGAGGCTCCGACGTCGGAGGGCGCCGGGCATCCGCTAACCTACCATGGGGTGGGCGACCCATTCCAGAGCCCGGGCGTCCGGACTCATCGGAAAGCGGAGGCCAGCGCTCCGGCGAAGCCAGGGGCTCACCTCTCGCCACGGGGACGAGCCCGGATCCCCGGGAACGGGCATCACCCCCAGAGAACGGACCCAAAGGCCGGGAACAGGCCCGGATCCCTGGGAACAGGCCTCACGTCCCGGCCAGGATCCCGGCGATGGCGTCGCGGCGGTACCGGAAGATGAATCCCAGCTGCCGGCGGACCCAGGGTGCCGCCACCTCGCCGAAGGGGCGTAAGGGGAGCTTCCAGAGGACCTCGTCCAGCATGAGCGTACCCCCCGACACCTTCCGGAACTCGTGTTGGTGAAGCCAGAGCCGATAGGGACCTCGGAGTTGCCGATCCGCGAAGGAGTGGGGCGGATCCCACGCGGTGATCTCGGTCTGCCATCCGAAGGGGATGCCCACCAGACGGAGTCGGTAGTCCAGTAGGGTGCCCTGGCGCATGCGGATGGGGAGAGGCGTGACGATGTCGAAGCGGAGGCGGGGCGGGGTGATGCGCTCCAGATTTCCGGCGTCGGAGAAGAACTGGAACACCTTCCGTCTCCCCAGGGGAAGGAAGGTCTCGGCCCGCAATACCCGGATCCCACCTGGGAGGCGCGCCGCCTCGGGGTCGACGGTTCCGTGGACGGTGTCGTGGCTCATGGAGGAGGTCCACCCCCAGCCCTCGTTGGGGTTCCGCGCTCCCGTTCCATCGGCTCTCGCCGAAGGCCATCGGGGGCAGTACGTTGCCTCGGTTCCCCTGCGATGTGCTCCCCTGTCGGCCCCTGTGGCCCGAGTCGATCCATGAAGCTCCTCTCCCCGACCTGGGCCTTCCCGGTCCTGGTGGTCTTGCCGCTGGCCGCCGCGCCACTGACCGCTTCGCCGCCGACCGCCTCCCTCCTGGACGCCCGACCACTCCTGGCAGGCGCTCCCATCGACGATCCGGGTCGGAGCACGGTGGCTCAGGTGGTACGGGTGGAGACCCCACCGGTGCTGGATGGGCGCCTGGACGATCCCGCCTGGCTCGAGGCCGAACCCCTATCCGGATTCGTCCAGCGCGTCCCCCGGGAGGGCGCCGCCGCCTCGGAGGCCACCGAGATCCGCATCGTTCAGGATGACGAGGCGCTCTGGGTGGGCGTCTGGCTCTGGGACTCAAGTCCCGCCGGGATCGTGGAGGGGCCGGCCATTCGGGACTCTCGTCTCGACGACAGCGACGCCATCCTCCTCATCTTCGACACCTACCGGGACCGGCAGAACGGGTTCGTCTTCGGGACCAACCCGTCGGGCATCGAATACGATGGCCAGGTTTCGGACGAGGGGCGGGGCGGTGGCGGAATGGGCGTCGGAGGGCGGACCCAGGGGGGCGCCGGGGGAGGGTTCAACCTGAACTGGGACGGAAGCTGGAGTGTCGCTACCTCCCGGGACGAGCGGGGGTGGTACGCCGAATTCCGCATCCCCTTCTCCACCCTACGCTACGCCAACGCCGACGAGGCGGTCTGGGGGTTCAACGCCATGCGACGGGTCCGGCGTCTCAACGAAGAGAGCTTCTGGGCACCCATCCCCCGGCAGTTCAACCTGAACCGGGTGAGCCTGGCCGGAGAGCTGCGGGGGCTCACGCCGCCGCTGCGCCGACAGGCCACGGTGACCCCATACCTCCTCCAGTCGGCCCGCCGGGAGCACGCCCTGGGTGACCTCTCCTACGGCTTCCCCACCGAACTCGGGGCCGACGCCAAGGTGCAGCTCACCCAGGGGCTCACCCTGGACCTGACGGTGAACACGGACTTCGCCCAGGTGGAGGTGGACGATCAGCAGGTGAACCTCACCCGCTTCTCCCTCTTCTTCCCGGAGAAGCGCCCCTTCTTCCTGGAGAATGCCGGGGCCTTCCGGGTGGGCACGGGAGGAACGGAGCTCTTCTTCAGCCGCCGCATCGGGATCGAAGGGGGAGCGCCCGTCCCCATCGAAGCCGGAGGGCGGCTGTCGGGACGAGCCGGGGGGATGAATGTGGGCCTCCTCCACATCCGTACCGGCGCTGGGCCCCTCTCGGAGGCAGGGAGGATCGGCGAGGCAGCCGGCGACGCCTTCTCCGTGGTGCGCCTGGCCCGGGAGCTTCCGAACCGCTCCCAGGTGGGGACCTTCTTCGCCGAGCGACGCGGGCTCGAGACCGATGGGAGCACGAACCGCACCATGGCTGTGGACGGCCAGCTGGGGATCGGCCAGGGGCTGACCATCGGGTCATTCCTGGCCACCACCGACACCCCAGGGCTCGAGGGCCGGGACCACGCCTTCCACCTGAACGGAAGCTACCAGGGGAACCGGTTCCGCTCCTTCGCCACCTACCGGGAGGTGGGAGGAGCCTTCAATCCCGAGGTGGGGTTCGTGAACCGGCGGGACTACCGGAACATCTCCGGCTTCGCCATGACCTACCATCGTCCCGAGTCTGTATCCTGGCTCCGTGAGTACCGTCCCCACGTCTCCTACACCACCTTCCGGAGTCTGGAGACCGGCTTCGAGCAGTCGGCCCGGGTCCATGTGGACGTCCACTTCGAACTCGAGAACGGGGCCTTCTTCAGCCCCGCCTTCGACTGGGTGCGGGAGGGGCTGGTGCGCCCCTTCACCATCTCGGACGGGGTGACGGTGGCGCCGGGCACCTACGACGGCTGGACGGCGGCGTGGCGCTTCAACACCGACCTGAGCGCACCCGTCTCCCTGGACGGGGGTATCGACGCCGGCTCCTTCCTCTCCGGCCAGCGTCGGGGCGGGTTCGGCACCGTGGCCCTCCGGCGCGGCGCGTCGGCCACAGCGGCTCTCCGGCTGGACCACAACCGGATCCGGCTTCCGGAGGGGGATTTCAATGTGAACCTGGCGTCGCTCCGGACCGGCTACTTCTTCACTCCCAGGATCTACCTCCAGTCGCTGGTCCAGTACTCGAACCAGGCCGATACCTGGTCGGCCAATGTCCGGTTCGGGTGGCTGGATACGGCCGGGACCGGGCTGTTCGTGGTGCTGAATACCGCCCAGGGGTTCGGGACGCTGGAGGGCCCCCAGGCCCGCTCGCTGGTGGTGAAGTACACCCGGCAGTTCACGGCGCTGGAGTGGTGAGGGGGGTAGGCTGCCCGCTTTCCGGACGCTCGGCGCTGACCCCGCCCGCCGCCGATGGGGCGAAGGGGCGCCGCCGCTTTGTCCTGGGTGGGTCGCCGCTGTCCCTGAGCGGGGAGCCGCCGAGACCTAGGTCGGCCGCCGCCGGGCCCGGTACCGCTGGATGAGACCGTTGGTGGAGGCGTCATGCCCGGTCACCGGATCCCGACCCTGCACCTCCTGCAGGACGGTGCCCGCCAACTCCTTGCCCAACTCCACCCCCCACTGATCGTAGGAGTTCACGTTCCAGATCACGCCCTGTACGAAGATCTTGTGCTCGTAGAGGGCGATGAGGGAGCCCAGCGTCCGCGGGGTGAGCTCATCGAAGAGAAGGGTGTTGGAGGGTCGGTTGCCGGGGAAGGTCCGGTGGGGCGCCAGCTCGGCGATGCGGGCCGGGTCGACCCCCTGGGCGGTCATGGCCCCCTCCACCTCTTCCTGGGTACGTCCGCGCATGAGCGCCTCGGTCTGGGCCAGGAAGTTGGAGATGAGGACGTCGTGGTGCTCCCCCAGGGGGTTCCGGCTCCGGCAGGGCGCCAGGAAGTCGCAAGGGACCAGGCGGGTCCCCTGATGGAGGAGTTGGAAGAAGGCGTGCTGCCCGTTGGTTCCCGGTTCTCCCCACACCACCGGCCCGGTATCCCACTCGACCTGCCGCCCTTCCCGGTCCACGGACTTCCCGTTGCTCTCCATGTCGGCCTGCTGCAGATAGGCCGGGAAGCGATGCAGGTACTGGTCGTAGGGGAGGACGGCGTGGCTCGCCGCTCCGAAGAAGTTGGAGTACCAGACCCCCAGGAGCGCCAGGATGGCCGGCATGTTCTCCGCCAGGGGCGCGGTCCGGAAGTGCTCATCCATGAGATGGGCGCCCTCCAGTAGCTCCCGAAAGCGCTCCATACCCACCGAGAGGGCGATGGGGAGGCCGATGGCGGACCATAGGGAGTAGCGTCCACCCACCCAGTCCCAGAAGCCGAACATGTTGGCCGGGTCGATGCCAAAGTCCCGAACCCCCTCCTCATTGGTGGAGACAGCCACGAAGTGGCGGGCGATGGCGGCCTCATCGGCTCCCTCCCGAGCCAGGAACCAATCCCGGGCGCTCCGGGCGTTCATGAGGGTCTCCTGGGTGGTGAAGGTCTTGGAGGCCACCACGAAGAGAGTGGTCTCCGGATCCACCTTTCGCAGCGTCTCCGCCAGATGGGTCCCATCCACATTGGAGACGAAGTGGGGTGTGAGGCGGGGGTGGCCGTAGGAGCCGAGGGCCTCCGTTACCATCACCGGCCCCAGGTCGGACCCGCCGATCCCGATGTTCACCACATGCTCCATGGGCCGACCGGTGTGCCCGGTCCAGGTCCCGCTCCGAACCTGCTCCGTGAACTCTTCCATGTGGGTCAGGACCCGGCGGATCTCGGGCATGACGTCCACGCCCTCCACCACCACCGGTCGATCGCTGCAGTTCCGGAGTGCGGTGTGGAGCACAGCCCTTCCCTCCGTCACATTGATGGGCTCGCCGGAGAGCTGGGCGTCCCGGAGTTCCGGCACCCCACAGGCCCGGGCCAGCTCCACCAGGAGCGCCACCGTCTCATGGGTGATCCGGTTCTTGGAGTAGTCCAGGAAGAGATCCCCCACCTCCAGGGTGAAGCGGGGGAAACGCTCCGGATCCCGGGCGAAGAGATCTCTCATGTGAAGACCACGAACAGTCTCGTGGTGGCGGGCCAGGGCGCTCCAGGCGGCGGTGCGGTCAGGGATGGACACGGTCACGGGATCTCTGGAGATGGAGTGGGAAGAAAGGGGACGGTGGAGCGGCGGCTCCCGGTCGGACCTCACGCCTTGGGCATCAGGCCACCGGTGACTCCAGGAGGGTCAGGGTCCCGGAGGCGGCGTCCACCTCCACCTCCAGCCCCACCGGAAGGGTGAACATGTCGGGGATGTGGCCGATCATGGACCCGTACCAGACAGGCACACCCAAGCCGCCGGTGTGCTGCTCCAGGAGCTCCTCCAGGGTGAAGGAGGCGAAGCCGCCGCCAGGCCCACAGTTGGTACAGCGGCCGAAGACGAAGCCGTTCACCTCGTCCAGGATCCCGTTCAGCGCCAACTGGGTGAGCATCCGGTCAACCCGGTAGAGTTCCTCGCCGATGTCCTCGGTGAAGAAGATGGCCCCGGCGGTGTCGGGAACGAAGTCCGAACCCAGGATGGTGGTGAAGACGGTGAGGTTCCCCCCCAGAAGGCGCCCCCGGGCCGTTCCGGGGGTCAGGGTCAGGATCCGGTCGGCGGTGTGGGTCAGGTCGTTCCCCACTCGGACCGGATTCTCCAGGGTGTAGGCCTCCCCGTGGAAGAGGACCCGGCGGAAGTGCTCCGCCGTGAACTCGGTGAAGGGTGATATCCCCACGGGCCCGTGGTAGGTGACGAGCCCAGTGCGGTGGTGCACCGCGTTCAGGAGAGCTGTGACATCGCTGTACCCCACGATCACCTTGGGGTCAGCCCGGATCGCGTCGTAGTCCACCCGGTCCAGGATCCGGGCCGAGCCCCATCCCCCCCGGGTCGCCACGATCCCCCGGATCTGGGGATCCCGGAGCATCCGGTTCAGATCCTCCGCCCGCTCCTCATCGGTTCCGGCGAAGTAGGCGTGACGGGAGAGGACGTGCTCCCCGGTGCGGACCCGGAGCCCCAGCGCCTCGAGCCGCTCCACCACGATGCGGATGTCGGTGGCGCTGAAGAGGGCGCCGGCGGGATTCACCACCGCCACGGTGTCCCCGGGCCGGAGGCGTTCCGGCTTCACCAGGGAGGGCCGAGGGGTCGGCGCCATCCGAGCCTCGGTCCGGATCCCAGGCCCGTACCCTGGCGGCTGGATGCGGGAGGCCGAGACCAACCCGGCTCCCGCGGCCCCCGCCGCCGCACTCCTCAGGAACCTCCGGCGACTCATCCCGTCCATGCGTCAGTTCTCCTCGGGCCGCCCATGCGGCCAACGCTCAACCCGGATGTGCGGCCGCTCAGAGCCGCAGGGTGTAGTTGATCTTGAAGGCACCGCCCCGGGAGAGGGTCTCGAAGCTCCGACGCCGCTCCGAGAACTCGCCTTCAGGCCCCAGAGCCCCGTCGGTGTTCAGCCAGTTGTGGGTCCACACTAGGTATATGTCGTTCCCGGGTCGGACGATCCACCGAGCCCGGGCAAAGAGGCCCACGATCCGGGATACATCGTCGTACTGGATGGACGAGGAGAAGGAGGTGAAGGGACTGGCGTCCCAGGCGCCGTTGAAGCGCATCAGGTTGGTATCGAATTGACCCTCCGGAAGCCGCACCTCGTTGCGCTCCAGATCCGTGCTGAAGCTGAACCCCGGGAGGGGGCGGGCCGTCACGCTCCCCGAGAGCCGGCGCCGATCGCCGGACCAGAAGTCACCCCAGGTGAACGACGCGTTCCCGGAGACGATCCGACGTCCGGCGGTGCGCCCGGAGAGTTGCCACTCGGTGGTGCTGTATGAGCCGGGATCCAGGACCACCGGACCGGCCTCATCGCGCCGTATGGTGAAGGGATTGAGGAGCCGCTCGAAGCCCCGATTCACCTGCAGGGAGGCCTGGTCCCCGCTCTCAAACTGGGTCTCCAACAGGGTGAAGTTGGCGCTCCGGGTCATGAGGCGACCCTCCAGGTCGGTGAGGTACTCGTAGAAGAACGAGAACTGGAGGCGCCGGATGGCGTCCACCGAGCCCAGGAGTGGGGCGATGGTGAGGGTGGGCTGTGTCCGGGCGAAGCCCCGCCGGGGCACGAACCCCACTGCCGGCGCATAGCTCTCCCCGAAGCTGCGGTGGGAGACGTGGAACCGCACCAGGTCGTTGGGAAAGTTGAGCCGCCACCCGCGGGTCCGATGGTCTCCCATCTGGTTCCACCCCCCCGCCAACGGATCAGTGTGCACCACCAGAAAACCCTCAATCTGAGCATTGTAGCGGCCGAACAGCGAGGAGGTGATGAAATCGGCGTCGAGCCCCACCGTGTGCCGGTCCGGGACATCGGCGCCGGGCCCGGTGGCGTGGGCTCGGCGGGTATACACGGCCCCCAGGTGGGACTGCTGGAAGACAGCCTGCTTGAGCCGAGCCACCGTGAAGTCCTCGCCGGGAACCTGGAAGGCTCCTTCCGGCCCGAGCTCGGCCCGGAGGGTGGCGGCCCCTGTCCTCATCTGGTAGAAGCCGATCTCGCTCCTGCCCACCTGACCGATGAGGCGCGCACCGGCCCGGATCGGAACCTCCTCCCCATCCACCAGCCCGATCCGCCGGGAGAAGAAGGGCCGGGGTCCCGAGCTGGGCGCGAAGTTGAAGACCCCGGACCCCTCCAGGAAGAAGTCTCGCTGTTCCGGGAAGACCAGGGGGAAACGGGTGAGATTGACTCGCCGCTGGTCCACCTCCACCTCGGCAAAATCGGTGTTCACCGTCACTGCCGCCCGGAGGCTGGGGGTGATGTTGTAGCTCACGTCCATCCCGGCCTTGGCGTCCCTTCCCCACCCGGTCCCGGCGGCGGTGGCCTCATCGCCACTGGCGGAGATGAAGGGCCGGGCCTGGATTCCCAGCCCCTGGGAGATACCCTCGAGCCCTTCGAGGCGGCCGGCGTGCACCGGCCGGAAGAGGGACTGGTTCCGGCGCCATCCACGCCAGAGGATCTCCTCGTTCCGGCGCCGGATGGTGCGCTGGAAGTTGATCCCCCAGGCATCCAGATTGGGATCGAAATTCAGGGTACTGAAAGGGATCCGGATCTCAGCCACCCAGCCATCGGGCTGGATTCCGGTGCGGACCTCCCAGATCCCATCCCAGGATTTGTTGATGGACGATCCGCTCCCAGGGGTGATGATCCCGTCGCCCATGAGCCCGGCTGGGTTCACCTCAAAGAAGTACCCGGTGCGGCCGTCCCCGAAGGTATCCAGGATCCACATGAAGCGGTCGTCGGAGCCAAGCCCTGCATTCCGGCGCCGCTGATGGGCGATGACCCCTTCCGGATCGTCATCGAAGAAGGCACCGATATAGAGGGCGTCCTCGTCGAAGAGCACCCGGATCTCGGTGCGGCGCGTTGGTTCCGCACCCTCTACCGGGTCCCGCTGGGTGAAGTCGGTAATAGGCTGCGCCAGGCTCCACGCCTCATCGTCCAGCCGGCCGTCGATGCGAACGCGCATCCCCGCAGGCATGCGGGTTGCCACCAGGGGCAGATCGTCCTGACGCTCGGCCCGGGGGAGGGATGGGATGGGATCCCCGGGTTCGTCGATGTCGGGGAGAGCAAAGTCATCTTCGGTGGCGCCGATCGTCGGGGAAACGGTTACGCCTTCCTCCAGCCCGGAGGCATGGAGCACAGAGGGCAGCCCGAATGTCAGGACCAGAGCCAACGGCAGGACGCTGATCGCGCTCGTGCACCTGATCCTTGTACTATCTCTGTCCTCGCTCCTGCTCCTATTCCTCGTACTACTCCCATCCTTTCTCCTGATGCCGGCCAACCAAGGCAGCCTGAGAGGTACACATGACAGCACCGTGCCGGAAGAACGTCCGAAGGACAGGGGAAGGGTCATGGTGGAATCGAAGGAAGGAGCACAGGGAACGGTGGGATGCGGCATGCCACCGGCCACTCTTATTGGGAAGTTGGCTCAAGTTACGTCCCTCCAACCGGCAAGGCGAGGGGAGGGGCGGCCGACCCTATCCTGATCCCATTGGCGTGGCTCCCGGGTTCGCCCCTGGACCGCGCGATCTCCCACTGCCCCGCTGGCCCGGTTTCCACGGAGACCCCAACGCCTACGCGCCGGTGAATCCGCAACCCTTGCACACCGACGAATCGGGGACGCCCGTGGGCAAGGAATCGGGAACGCCCGGGGCCAAGGAATCGGGGACGCCTAAAAGCCGAAGAAATGGGGAACGTCTGCGCGCCAGAGAACAGGCTCTTCACCTCCGTTCCAATGGTAGCCGCCAGCGCTATCGAGCCAAGCCCACTTGAAGCCAGGGGTGCTCTCCGAATCAGTTGCACACGGACGCGGCCACTACATCCGCTTGAGTCCGCCCAAAAATAGAATCTGGATTCTATTTGTGGGGAGGATCCTGCCAGAACCCTCAAGCCGCCCCCCTTTGCACGGAGGGTCGACCGGAGCCCTGCTCCTGGCTCTTCACGATGATGGGGCCCGAACAGACTGAACCGGCGAAGGCAGGCGCGGCTCGGTAAACGGGGGGGCGCAGGCGGAAGCGGCGAAATTCTCAATCACGTGGTTTCCCCATGCGTTGTGAGTGAAATCTTGACCGCCCCCACGCCTTTTCGGGTCGTTTGGATCTCCGTTGTTGGAACCGATCCTCCCGCCCGGCCTGGAGGGTCTTGTGGGCCACCCCCTCGCGCCTGTTCGTGGACGGTGTTGGTCGGGCAAGCCCGGCCTGAGTGGTACCGTCACAGGAGCATCCCCCCCACAACAGCATCCACGAACAAGCCCGAGCCTCCTCATTCAGCCCCTCAGCCGCCTCGCGGCACTAGGTCTGGAGAAGAGCCAAAAATAGAATCTGGATTCTATTTTTGGCCCCTCGCGCTGGCTGAGGGAGGGAGATCGGGGCGAGGGAGAGCCCGTCTCTGGTTCGCGGGGCTTGCCGCTGCATTGGGAGCTCGGTCCGCGCGAGGGTGTCCGGTCTTTGCAGGGCTTGGTCTCTACCCCCAGCGAACCCCCTCGGACGGTCGGCCTCGTCGCCCTTGAGGCTGGGCCGCGAGCGCGGGGTCGCGAGGGCAGCGCGAGGATCGGACCGTCGAGGCAGCCACG
>SL_5KL_010_SEDDRAFT_10000955_pt1 | contig 18099 bp, 22 predicted proteins | sample SodLakKL_010_SED_FD_9118 | JGI IMG/M metagenome (IMG submission 9118)
ATCGTTCCCTACGCGAGTCGCTTTCGCAAGCGGGTGCGCTTCGCGCACGTAACCGTGTGGGTGACAAAGAACAGCGTCGAATCAAAGACCTGAATCACAAACTCTCCCGTCGTCTCATCACCTTCGCGGAACAGTTCGAGAACCCCGTCATTCGGATAGAAGACCTCGAAGGCATCCGCGAGAACAGTTCGTGGTCGGGGGTTCATTCGTGGCATTTCTACCAACTCCAACAGTTCATCACATACAAGGCTGAACGCGCCGGTATTCGTGTTGAGACGGTCAATGCGTACCATACCAGCCAGCAGTGTTCGGCCTGTGGTTCGATGGGAACCCGTGATGGCGACCACTTTTCATGTTCAGAGTGTGGTCGTGGACGCCACGCCGACCTGAACGCTTCAGAGAATATCGCACAACGGGAGGGAGAACCATGCACGGCGTAACAGTTTGGCTGACGCGAACCGTGCTACCTTGCTGGTTGAATAACCAGCCGTCTTCGACGCTCGCTGTATGCGGGGAGGAAGGCTCCATTGACAGAGCTGGACGCGCTGTAACGCACACCGTTGGTCACAACTCGGTGGCAACCGTCGACGTTCCACGCGAAAGCGTACTTGAGAACCGAGGAAACGCGCAACCTGAATATCCACTTCGTGGATTCCCGCGTTGACGAGACCGAAGGTCTCGTTCGCACACCAGAAATCTCCGATTTCTGGGGACGTCTTTAGGCGCGAGAGGATGTCAATCCCAAGGATACCCACCGGGGCGGTCGGGCCACAGTGGATACCAGTAGCTTTCGTCGTCTTCGATTCCTAACTCGCCGTCAAGCACCGACTGGAGTTTGAACTCTGTTCGATTGTCGCGGTCGTGGTCGCCTTCCGGAACGAAGGGGTAGTAGGCTCCTCGCCGAAAGGAGTAGATCCAGTAGGCGTGGTCGGTCTCGCTTTTATCGAAAGCAAACACCGCAGCCAGCAACCGCGAGCCGTAGCCTTCATCGATGAACGTATCGGCTGCAAAATGAATCGAGGTGAGCATGTCCTCGGGGTCGCTGTCTTCGAGAATCACCCAGTTGTAGCCGTGGTCGTCGGATCGCTGTCGGAACGTAGTGCCAGTTTCTTCCTCACCGGCCTCAAGGATGGCTTCGACCTCCTCGACCATCTCGGCGAAATCCATACTATCGACCGACGAAAAACAGAGGGCGGCCTTTCCCGAGTTCCGATACCCGAGGTCGGCTTCCATCGTTACATATGCCGTCGACATCCCAAACAGATCTTCAGGGTCGGCATCGCGGGTCGCATCCCGCTCGGCGCTAACGCCGAGAATCGACCGAACCGTATCCATCAGTCCCATACCAACTGATTGACGGCCACGACTAAAAGGCTCGCCGACTATCGGCGAACCCTCTGCAGCTAAGCGGTTAGTATCCTACGCAGGACAGTCGACCGAAACAGTCAGTTAGTTGTTCCAAAGTATGGCTTACCGCAACCGTCCGGTATGTAAGCTACTGTATGGTGTTTATACCCTTGTACGGCGGGACGAACCCCGTTGGTAATGTCAGTCGACAGAATATCTCGCAGACGGGCACTGATGGGGCTGTCGACGGTCGGATCGATCGCCGTGGTCGGCTGTCTCGGCACATCCCAGCGGTTCTCAATCGGGGTGGGTTCGGCCAACACGCGGAGCTATCAGGCGGCCCACGCGTTGGCCGTAGCGGCCGACCGTCACAGCGACGAACTCTCCGTTCGTGTCGAGTCGGTCGGCCCGCCGAGTCATCGACTGTACTCGGTTGACGACGGCACGGTCGACGCTGTGGGTGTCGACAACACGATACTGTACCGAGCCAGCGAGAACCGCGGCGTATTTGACCTCGACCCAATCGATGTGCTTCCACACCAGGGGTTCGCCTACGGCCACCGCGAGTACTACTGGCTGGCGGTCGAAGCCGAACAGTCGACGCCCGATTCGACCGCCGAATTCGCCGACCGAGTGGTGCATCCAGGCCAGCCAGGTGATCCAAGCCGCCTGGTGGCCGAACAGCTGCTCAGAGACGCCGACCTCTGGCAAGCCATCGACATCGACAACCACCCATACACCGAGGTGCCGGCGGCTGTCGAACAGCGAACGATCAGCTGTTTACTCGCTACCCAACACAACCGCCAAACACTGGCCGAGTGGTCACAGGCCGTCGACGACCGAGTCGGCGACCGGCTTGCTGTGGTTCCAACGGGCTCGTCGTTTCAAACCGCTATCGACGACGCGCCGAACACGGTCGGTCGTTCAATTGAGCCGGTCGGCTGGGACAACGGGGCGCTGGACGAAGCGGTCGACGGCTGGGCGGTCCCGATGCAGTGGCTCCACTCGCCGTCGGCCGATCCCGATGCAGTCGCCGAACTCACACGAATCGCCCACGACCACGGCAGGACGCTCCGTGAGGTCGATCCGCTTGCAGTTGAGGGCTCGCCCGACCGGCTAACCGAGAGCGTGATTAACGGACTGGCCGTCCACGAGGGAACGGCCAAGGTGTTCAGCGAGCGTGAAAGCTGGAACAGCGACTGGACGGTGGGCAATGCAGTCGACTGACCAACGCCGATCCACCGCTGAGATGCCTGCCCCGAAAGCGACTGACGACGCGTTTGAACACAGATGGGCGGCGATTGGCTGGCGCGGCCTCCGCGTGAGTTCGTTGCTAGTGTGGATCGGGATCGGAAGCTACGCTTGGTTTCGGTCGACACAGCCGGAGTTGTACACCATCACCGTGCTCGGAGCTGTTGTTGGGATCACGTTGGCTGCCAAGTTGTTTGGACGTACAAGCGGGAAAACTGGTGGCTCGTACGTCCGAGAAGCACCATCCAGTTGGCTGCTTGTCGGCGGCTGTCTGGTGGGTGTGTTCGTCGGGACCACCGCCGTCGCCGGCTCTGCCGAGCAGGTGGGTGCCAGCCAGTCGGCGCTGTCGACGCTCACGGCCGTCGGTGCCGTCCTGCTGTGTGGAGCGTTGCTGGTCGTAGCTTGTCGGCAGTCGACTGCGCTGGCCGCGCTGGCCGGAGTTTCTATTGCCGTCTCGTGGGCGAGCACGCCTACTGTCGCGCTCGTCGAGACTGCGGTTTTCGGAGCCAGTGGCATCTATGGGCCGTTGACACAGGCTGCTGTGACGTGGATTGGGCCGGTTTGTCTTATTTTCGGCTGCTGGCGGGCCGCAGGTACTGACCAGCGGTTTATCACTCTCTGGAACGCAACAGCCAACGGATGGCCCACTGCCAAACGCGACCACAGGCTGGGACGGCTCACCGCAGGTGTTGGCGCTTCGGTCCTGCTCGCTGGCTGGCAGACCGGTGCAGTGGGGCCACGGACGATTGCCGGCCTCGCAGTGCTGCCGGTTGGCATCCTCGGGATTGCTTCGGTGCGTGCGGCCAGCCGAGAGACGACTGGGTCAATCGTCGACGGACAACCGTCGACAGCAGATCTCCACCGCGGTACGTGGCTCGCACCCACACTCATGGTTGGCGGTCCACTCGGGGTGGTGGCAGTCGTAGGCGGTGGCTACCGACTGCCGGTTGGGACTGCGTTTGTCGCCGGCTGTCTGTGCTGTCTGGGGCTGTCTCTCGTTCGCCCGCATGTCCTTGCACTCAACAACACGTCGACAGTACGGCCCACGGGCATTGGGACCGTTCTCGACGGCAGCATTATCGGCTGTCAGTTGATGAGCCGGGTGGTGGTTCCGCTGGCTGTGGTCGGTGGTAGTATCTCCCTACTCGAGGCGGCGGGCCTCACGACGAGGCTACTGACCGGCGTTAGTTGGCTCTCTGGAGGTCATCCGATAGCTGTCGTGTTTGTAGTGGCTGGCTGTTGTGTGGCTCTAGGAGCGCTGTTTTCGGTAGTTGGTGGCTACGCTGTGGGCGCGCTGGTCGGGGTACCGCTGCTCCGGCTGTTGGGGTCGGTACCGGAGCTATTCGCTCATGTTGTGGTTCTTTCGGGAGTTATGATCGGCTGGCTGTTCGTCGACTGGCGAGTCAGGACCACCGTAACTAAGCCTAACGGTCCCGACAGCTAACACAATGTGGCCTCTCGGACATGCAGCAATTGCCTACCTCTGTTATTCTGTCCTAGTTCGCGCGCGCAAGGCCGGCCCACCTGACGGACTGGCGGTGTTCGTGTTGTTGTTCGGCAGCCAGTTTCCGGATCTCGTCGACAAACCGTTGTCGTGGTATCTCGGCGTGTTGCCGACTGGTCGAACGCTGGCGCACTCACTGCTGGTCGTTGGCCCGCTTGTCGTCGTTATCTATCTGTTTGCGATTCGGTACAGTCGCCCGGAGTACGGCATCGCCTTCGGCGTTGGTGCAATCTCGCACGTGCTCGTCGACGCACTGCCCGCGCTGTGGGGCGGCACCGACCCGGGCTTTCTGCTGTGGCCCCTGATTCCGGTCGAACCGTACGGCAACGGCGCACCCACGGTTACTGCGCTCTTTGTCGAGTCGTTAGGCGATCCCTACTTCCTTTCGGAGTTCGTCTTTGCGGCCATCGCCCTCATCGTCTGGCGGTGGGAAGGCTATCCAGGCCTGGATGTCGTCCGGCGTATATTCGAGTCCGTTCGGCCGACAACCTGACTGTTCGATGAGTTCTGGGATCTGAGCGGGACCGGCCGAAGGGCTATCAGGGAGCTCACGGTGATGTGTGTATGGAGCTGACGTTTCTTGGCACTGGCAGCGCGCTTCCCTCACCGGCNCGGCTGCAGACAAGCCTCCTGATCGAAGACGAGGACCACACGCTGCTCGTCGACTGTGGCAGCGGAGCGACCCACCGTCTGGCACAGGCCGATAGGAGCCATACCGCAGTCGACGCCGTGTTGTTAACCCACACCCATCTCGACCACGTTGCCGACCTTCCGACGCTGGTGAAAGCCCGCTGGATCGACGACACACCCGATCTCGCGGTGTACGGCCCCCCAGGCACGAACGAAGCCGTCGAGAGTCTGTTGGATGTTGACACCCTCTCCGAGCGGGCGGACGTGCGCGTGACCGAACTCAGCCGTCGAGACGGTGAGTTCGCACTCGGGCCACACCAAATCAGCTACACTGAGACCACTCACTCGGTAGTATGCTTCGCCTACCGACTCGATGGCAGCCTAGCGATCAGCGGCGATACTACCCCCGATGAGTCGGTGTTCGCACTCGCTGACGGTAGTAAGGTCCTAGTCCATGAATGTGCGTTTCCGGACGGCGTCGACAGTGCGGGCCATACGACGCCGACCGAACTGTCGGAGGGACTCAAAGAGATCTCTGTCGGGGGCGTCTATCTCACGCATCTGTTTCCTGACACTGAACCGCATACAGCCGCTGTTGAAACAACGGTCGGCAGGGCAGTCGACGGTCCGGTGTCGGTTCCCGACGATCTCGATTGCATCCAGATTGATTAATCAACTAGCTGTGCCGCGCGGTCGAGATCGCCGGGGGTATTGACGTTTATCCGCTGGCCGACGAGCTCGACGGCTTCGATTCGTCTGTCCGCAGCCGCAAGCACTGACAGCCCATCGGCCAACTCGTACTCACCGCGGTCGCTTGGTCGAAGCAGACTGAGAGCATCGAAGATGTCCTCATCCAGAACGTACCAGCCGGTCGTCGACAGCCGCGATGGCGGTGTTTCTGGTTTTTCGACAATACGCTGCACCCGATTGTCGTCGGTTTCGACCACTCCTGTTTGTGTTGCTTGCTCGGATGAGACGGGTTCGGTGACAACGACGGCGTCGACAGCGTCCTGCCGTGCGCGCTCGACGGCGGCTCGCTGTGGCGTTTCGAACATGTTGTCACCGTTGCAGACAACGAACGGTCCCGAGACAACCGGCGCACACTGGCCAATAGCGTGGCCCAAGCCGAGTTGCTCACGCTGATGGATGTAGGTAATCGGCCACTTGCGATAGGTATCGCCGTAGTACTCAGTGATTGCGCTCAGTTCGTAACCAACCACGACAACGAGGTGGTCGACACCCACGGCCAGCAGGCGGTCGAACACGTAGCTCAACAGGGGTCGACCGTTGATCTCAACCATACCCTTGGGTGTGTCATCAGTGAGCGGTCGAAGTCGCGTGCCTTTGCCGGCGGCTGGGACAACACCATACATCTGTGACTAGGGTAGGAACTGACTACTGGTCGTTCATCGCTTCGCTGGCGATATTGCGCCCGCGGGCGTTGAGCGTGACTTCCCGTCTAACTCGGACCTCGTCGACGATGTCAAGTTCGACCAGTCGCTCGAAGATGTCTTCGACGTCGTCGACATCCTTGCCGATAAAGGCTGGAATCTCGAACGGCGAGACTCCCGAATACAGCGCCATCAGCACTTCCTTGTCGGCCTCTGAGAGGTCGACGTTTGTCTGGCTGCGGCGTTCGCCCTCTGCAAGAAACGACTGGAGGAACATACAGATGCGCTTGGGACCAGTTAGGTGCGTCTGGACGCTGGTATCGCCTTCGACGTGTGAGACCTGTATGACGACCTTCTTTTCGCCGTCGACCGTTCGCTGGTCGGTTTCGACACCGCTGATGTCGTTGAGATCCAGCCGGACGAACGAGCCACTTTTGAGCGCGGCCGCAATCGCGTCCTCTTCGACTTTGATTCGGGCTTTCTCCCATGGCGTATCTTGGACAACGCCGCCGGCGACTGCGGGATGTTTGGCCTTGGCGATTTTCTGATCGAGCACCGCCTTATAAACTGACTGCTTGAACTCCTCGTGGTCGGCCGCCGAAATCAACATCACGTCGTTGTCGATTTTGAGGCTGAGATAGCTGGAGACGGCGGCAATGTTCTGGTTTGGGTCGTGTCGACCGCCGACGCCTTTGATTTTCGACAGTGGAAGCGTCCGTTTTCCCTGATTGCTGGCGAGAATGATGCGACGGTTCGAAAGCAGAATCCGACCCTGCGTCCATGAGACGTCGTTTATGGCTCGGCCTTCTTTGACAGCCTGTGCGAACCGTCCCTTCGTATCAAGTATCTTGTACTCGCCTTCGCTCATGTCTATTCAGCCCCCTGATAGTTATTCGTGACAGTCCATTGGTGTGGGGGTCTCTTAGTGTTCACTGTCGACCCCTAAACTTCGAGACCGCAGCGAATGCACGCTTGCGGACCTGTTTGCTGTCGTCTTCGGTGAGTTGCTGGATTTTCTCTGCGGATCGTTGGCCGCCGACCTGCCCCAGCACGTAGACGGCTTTCGCGCGGGCCTCGTCGTCGTTGGTGGTATCACTGACGAACTCCAGTAGTTCGTCTTCGACCAACTCGCCGCCGATCTCCGAGAGGCTCGTCGCCGCGAACTGCGCAGTCGAGTTGTCGTCGCTTTCGAGTGCGTCGACGAGCACGTCGACGGTATGGGGATCAGCGTCGGCGGCGACACGGCCCAGAAACCACGCCGCGTTGCGTCGCTGTCGACGTTGGCTGCTCTCGTCGAGAATTTCGACCAGCGGCTTGATTGTCGCGCTGTCGGCTCCTTTGAGCTCGGAGACAACCGTCTCGCGGATTCGGTGGCTCTGTTGGGTTGGCGCGTTCGATAGCAGTTCGATAATCGAAAACACCGCCGCACTCCGAACCGCCGAACTCTCATCGTTGAGCGCGTTCGTTAGCGGCTGGACGGCTCTGACCGTACCGGCCTCGCCAAGCGACGCCGCCGCAATCCGCCGGATCGCTGTGTTCGAATCATCCAGCATCTCCAACAGTGCAGCAAGCGCTTGGTCGGTTCCGATTGAGGCCAACGCAACCGCCGCCTCGTGACGCACCTTGCCGTGGGGGTCCGATAGCCGACTGATGAGTGGGGGGACGGCTTTCGGATGATCGAGTTGGGCCAACGCCGCCGCCGCCCGCACCCGAACGTTCGGATTTTCGTCTTCGAGCGCCTTGACGAGATTCGGTATAACTGAGGCTTCGCCGAGTTGTCCCAGTGCGCTGGCGGCGGCCATCCGGAGTTCGGGAACGTCCGACGACAGCGCATTGGCGAACTTTTTGGCTGTCGCCCAGTCGGCTCCCTCTTGGATTTTCGAGCCGGTGATTTTCACCAGTAACTGTTCGACGGCCTCCGAGCCGATTTCGTCAAGACCTTCGACGGCTGCGGCCCGCACGTCCTCTTCGTCGTCGGTTACCGACGCCGAGACGAGCGTTTCGACCGACTCGCTGTCTGAGCTGTCGGCAGTCTGGCCGAGGAGTTTGGCCGCGCGTGCCCGAACTGCAGGGCTGTCGCTTTCCAACAGCATCTCCCGCATTCCCTCGACATCGCCGTCACGTGCGAGATGATACAGAGACATACAGCTAGCTACCCTCCGGTGTGTACTTGTAGATTCGGCAGCGTTTGTTCACCGGCTCGAACTGATCGCGGATCTCCTGAGGGACGGTCTCGGTCATCCCCACAACCAGATAGCCACCCGGTTTCAGCGAGTCGGTCAGCGTCTCGAACACCGGCAGTTTGTACTCGCTGTCGATGTAGATCAGCAGGTTTCGACAGAAGATCAGATCGTAGTTGCGCTTTGGGCCATCTTGGACAAGGTCGTGCCGCTCGAAGCTGATCTGCCGACGAATCTCGGGTTTCACCGTGAACGTGTTTTCTTCGACGTCGACGTACTGTTCGGGCCGATCAAGTAGGCTGAGTTCCTCGCCGATATCGGTGGTTCGGGTCGTCTCATAGACGCCAGCCCGGGCGTTTTCGAGTGCCTCGTCGCTAATGTCCGTCCCGAGCACCGACAGTCGCGATTCGTCAATCTGTCGATCGTCCATCGCCAACATGTACAGCGAGTACGGCTCGCGGCCGTCCGCACAGGGTGCACTCCAGGCTTTTACCGAGCGGTTCTCGGTGGTCAACTCTCGGAGTACCTCCCGGAGTGCCTCCCACATTTTGCCGTTGCGGAAGAAGTTGGTGACGTTGATCGTCAGCGAATCCATCAACGCCTCCTTTTCGTTGGGGTCGTCTCTGAGCACTGCGAGGTAGGCGTCGTACTCCTCGACATCCTGTCGACGCATACGAGCGCTGATCCGGCGGTTGAGATACGCCTCGTTGTAGTATTCGGGCTCGAAGTCGACCTCGTCTTGGATGTGCCGGATAACCCGCATAAATCCGTCGTTGGTTTCGGCCGTCATAGTGTCACCACGTCAAGAACAGCCACCACATCTCCATCACCCAATACGGCCGTGCCGCTGAGTCCCGGAATTCCACTCAAGACTCCTTCAAGCGGTTTGACGACGACCTCTTCTTGATCGATCACCTGATCGCAGTGGAGAGCGACTTTCCGTTTTTCGTCCCGAATCCGCAACAGCATCCCGTCGCCGTTGACCGCACTCGGCTCATCGAGCACCTCGCTGAGCCGCAAGACGGGGTAGATGTCGTCGTCGTGTTTGATGATCTCCTTGTTGTTGGTCGTGCTGATATCTTTGGCACGGGTGACCTCGGCGATGTTTTTGACTGGAATGCCGTACTCGGTGCCGCCGACCTCGACGAACATCACCTTCACAATTGCCACTGTCACTGGCAGACGGAGTCGAACAACGGTTCCTTCGCCCAACTCACTGTCGACGCTCACCGTGCCGTCGAGCTGTTTGACGGTGTTGTGGACGACGTCCATCCCCACGCCGCGGCCACTGACGTCGGTGACCTCCTCGGCGGTCGAAAAGCCGGGATGGAAAATGAGTTCGTAGATCTCTTGATCGTCCATCAGCTCCAGTTCGCTTTCGGTTTTGACGCCTTTCTCGATCGCCTTCCGTTTGAGTACTTCTTTGTCGAGGCCTGCACCGTCGTCGGCCACCTCGATGGTGACGTGATCCCGCTCTCTGGTTGCGGTCAGCGAGACCGATCCCGTGGGTGATTTCCCGTTGGCTTCGCGTTCTTCGGGCGACTCAACGCCGTGGTCGACCGCGTTGCGCAGAATGTGAATCAACGGATCGCGGATCTCGGTCAGAATGGTTCGGTCCAACTCGATATCGGATCCCGAGACGTTGAAGTTGACCTGTTTGCCAGTATCACGCGCAACATCCCGAACCAGTCGTGGGAAGGTATCGACGACTTTCGAGAGCGGAATCAGCCGCATATCCATCGCCGTGTTCTGGAGATTGGCGGTGATCTTATCGAGCTCATCGAGATTGTCCGAATCCATCCCGGCGGCCTCCATCTCCCGGCGAAGCTTGATCCGGCTGGTCACCAGCTGTTCGACAAGGCTGTAGAGCTCATCGAGCTGGTCGACATCGACGCGAACCGAGGCGATGTTGGTGCCATCCTTTTTCGACCGCTTGGGTGTCGAACGGCCACCGGAAGACCCAGAGCTGCTGTCGTCGTCTTTCGCCTCACGTTCTTGCTCGGCGTTTTCGCCTTCGTCGTCGCTGTCGTCGTCTGCCGGCTGGGCGATATCGAGTTCGGCCGCCTCACCGGCTGTCATCGGGTCGTCAACGATGGCTGTGACCGGTTGGACTACGACGGATTCGACCTTGCTCAGCGAGCTGAGGCCGCTTTCGATAGCCTCCAGTGAGGAATCGATCAGATACAGATCGAACGTCTCGTCGAACTCGCCGCTTTCGATCTCCTCGCGGTCAGGGTCGGTGGTGAACGTCTCGTAGGCATCGTCCAGTGCCTGTAGTACGAATATGGCATCGACGCCCTGCATTGCCGACTCGCCGAGGCTGACCGAGGCACGGAAAACGGCGTGACCGGTGTCGAGTTCATTGTCGGCTAACTCTTCGGGCAACTCGATGTCGACGGGCTCGGTCGTCTCTTTGTCGGCCTCGTCGCTGTCGTCTTCTTCGGGCTTTTTGCCACTCGATTCGCTGTCCGAAGAACTATCGGTTGTGTCACCGCCGGGGATGCCGCCGGTTTCGATCAGCTCGCGTAGATCGGCTTCGATAGCCGAAGCGTCGATGTCGGTATCGCCCGTTTCGGCAATATCGTCGACCATCGCACCCAGATAGTCGACGCCGTCGAACAGGAGATCCATCAGCTCGGGGGTGATCTCGATATCGCCGGCTCTGACCTCATCGAGGAGGTCTTCGAGTTCGTGCGCCAGACCGCTGACGGCGTCGTACCCCATCGCCGCGCCGTTGCCTTTGAGTGTGTGGGCGGTCCGGAAAATCTGGTCCATCGCCTCGGCATCGGAGGGGTCCGATTCGAGGGCAAGCAGTGCGTTGTTGAGTTCAGTGATTCCTTCCTCGCTTTCGGCGACGAAGGCTTTGCGGTGTTCTTCGCTCATTGTGCTAGCTCCCGTATCGTCGTTGCAACGTCGTCGAGATCACAGACGGTATCGATACAACCGGCTTCAACCGCGCGTTTCGGCATTCCATAAATCACACACGTCTCTTCGCTTTGGGCAATCGTTGGCCCGCCCGCCTTCTGGATCGCACAGGCTCCTTCGGCACCGTCGGCGCCCATCCCTGTGAGAATCACACCCGTCAGCGGATCGGTGATCTTCTCGGCGGCCGCCTTCATCGTGACGTTGACCGCCGGCATTGTCGAGTGGCCCAGATCCTTTTCGATGTGGGCGACACGAATCCGTCCGTTGCGGTAGCCCTTGATGTCGAGGTGGATTCCACCTTTGGCGACAAGCGCTTCGCCCGCGCCGATTCGCGCGCCGTCGGTCGACTCTCTGATGTCGTAGTCGCTGGCGGCATCAAGTCGATCGGCGAATCGCGCGGTGAACGCCTCGGGCATGTGCTGGACGATCAACACCCGACAGTCGCCGCTGGGCAACTCGCTCATTACCTGTTCGACCGCATTTGGCCCGCCCGTCGACGAGCCGATGACGACCGTTCGGGTGTCATCGAAGGCGTCAGCCCTCGACAGCGGACTGCCAGCGCCCCCTGCTGTCGCCGCTGTTGTCGCCGAGCGACGTTCGGTCCGGTTGGTTCGACTGAGATCCGCATCCGCGACCGTCCGGACGGTCTCGACGAGCTGATCACCTAGCCGTGAGACCTCCATCGAGACCTCGCCGCCCGGTTTGGCGAAAAAGTCGACGGCCCCTTTTTCCAGTGCCTCAAAGGTGACGCCGGCGTCGTCGTCGGTGTAGGCGCTCAACATGAGCACGGGCGTCGGGTTCTCTGTCATAATGCGCTCGACGGCCTCGATGCCGTTCAGCCTCGGCATTTCGAGATCCATCGTCACCACATCAGGCTGTGTTTCAGCAATCACATCGAGGGCTTCACGGCCGTCCTGGGCCTCGCCGACAACCGGAATGCCGGCCTCATCGAGGATATCCGTGATCAGCCCGCGCATAAATCGCGAGTCGTCGACGACGACCGTCCGCGGCCTACGCATCACCACCACCACACAGATCGCACACAGAGAGGCCACTCCCCGAACGGCACTCGGTTCGCGCTGGCATACTCCACATTATAAGCGAATACAAAAACGCCGAGAATAAAGCCACCGACCCGAAAATCAGGGCTGATAATTTATTGAACAGAGTTAACTATCAACCGTCGACACAGCAACGTATGGCAGAGAGCGAGACGACGTCCGCAGCCGACGACCAAAGCGCGAAAAGCGAGGTAACACAGGTCCTCGAGTTCGGGCTGGGCGACGAGACGTACTGTCTGGACATCGACGTTATCGACGAAATCGTCGATGCCGGACAGCTGACACGGATTCCCAACTCGCCGCCGCACGTCGAAGGCGTCATGGATCTCCGCGGTCGGACGACCTCGATTATCAACCCGAAAACGGTGTTCAGTATCGATTCGGAGGGCGAACGAAATCGGATTATCGTCTTCGACCCTGATGCGATCGTCGATCAGGGAACAATCGGTTGGATTGTCGACGAAGTCTACCAGGTAACCGACATCACACCGGAGGACGTCGACGAGACGACGACGGCCAACGACGAAAACGTCCACGGCATCGTCAAGGGCGAAAACAAGTTCGTTGTCTGGGTCGATCCGGATATCGTCAGTGAATAAGGGTTTGCAGTCGACTGTGAGACGGCCTGCTGGTGTTTAAGAGGTCACCATTCTTTGGGAGTGGCTGCGTTCTGTTTTCCCAACCAAATCTCAGTTGTGAGAACTGCATACGAATGCTTATTTAGAAACACGACGCCACTGCTTTCATGCGCGTCTCAAGCGGCGTCAATGGGTTTGACAAACTCATTGACGGCGGCTTCCCGTCTGACCGGCTTTATGTGCTCAGTGGCCCCCCAGGAAGCGGTAAAACAACGTTTTCGGCGCAGTTCATGACTGCGGGGGCCGCCGAAGGAGAAACCAGTCTGTACGTCAGCATGCACGAGACGCGAGCCGGTATCATCGCTGATATGGCTGCCTTTGAGTTCGGCTTCGAAGAGGCAATCGAGTCCGATGCGATCACGTTTCTGGACGCACTGTCTTCGGAGGGTCGACGTTTTTTCGGTGGTCCCGGCGAGAAAATGGACCGAACAAACGTCACAAACCGGCTGGCGGGCTTTATTAACAGTCGGGATATCGACCGCGTCGTTATCGATTCGACAATGCTGCTTCGGTATCTGTTCGACGACAGCGATACGACGCTGATGCGGTTTCTGACCGCGATCAAGCGTACCTCGGCGACTACCCTGTTGATCTCGGAGATGACCGATCCGACGGCGTACGCCGACGAACACTATCTGGCCCACGGCGTCGTCTTCTTCCATAACTATCTGGAAGACGACGGTATGCGACGCGGCGTGCAGGTTATCAAAATGCGTGGCACCGACACCGACACCGAAATTCATACGCTGTCGTTCACCAGCAACGGGCTCGAAATAACAGCCGGGAAACCAGTGAGGTAACCGTGTACGACTCGACATACTCCGAAGAGTGGGACGAACTCACCCGTGATGAGGCCGTCGAGCGAGCCTACGCGCTCGGTGTGGCCGCAGCCTGTGGCCACGACAACCGCGAGGAGTATGAGTCGATCACGTCGGTCGCCGCCAGCAGCTACGACCAGAGTCTCATCGAGTTGTCGTTCGAACAGGGCCGATCAGAGGCACTCCAACTGGAGGCTACCGGCAGCGACGCCGACAGCATCTGGAACGAACTCGTCGCGTCGACGACGATCACCCCACTCGACGATGACACCAAACTCCCTGAGCTGCTCGATCCGGCCGAGCTACTCGACCGGTTCGGCCAGCTTGAGGGGCCACCAAGCGTTCTGAACAAACCGCCGTTTTTATTGAGGAACGAACAGGATAATGAGTAACAAGCCCCTCCACCCACGACACCGGACTGCCCCGCGAGTGACTACACCGTTAGGATACCGTGACCCCACAGCGACACCGTGAGAAACCCACACAACCAATGTCCGTAGAGGAACTCCCCCTAGAACCGACGCTTACCGACGCCGAGAGCGTCGTGATTGCCGGCCCCCCCATGAGCGGGAAGTATGAACTCATGCACCGTATTTTCGGTGCGGCCGGCGACAGAGCCATCGTGCTGTCGACGGGCCATGACGCCGAGCGCGTCCGGACCGATTACACCGAGACGACCGGCCACGACCCCGAGACTGTCGGCATCGTCGACTGTGTCACCCGCGAAGAGGGACGTGCTGTCGAAGACACCGACCTCACCAAGTACGCCTCCTCGCCGAAGAACCTCACTGAACTCGGCGTCAAGTTCACCGAGTTGGCCGAGACCTTCGAGGGGTCTCCGGAGACAACCGTTGGCGTCCACTCGCTGTCCCAACTGCTGATGTACTGGGAGGCCGACCGCATCTATCAGTTCGTTCGTGTTCTGTTGGGTCGCACCCGGAGCCAAGAGTGGCTCACTGTTGCGGTGATTAACTCGACAATGCACGACGAACGCACGCTCCATACGCTGTTGGACCCGTTCGATACGATCGTCGACACCCGGACAACCGATGAAGGCTGGGAGATGCGTCTGCGGGATCGGAGCGCTTCGCCGACGCCGTGGCAACCGTTCTGAGCGAGCTTCTTCGTCGAGACTGACTACTCACAGCGTGTGAATACCAACACGGTTAGGCCGTGTGCTTTTGGCCTATCGGCGTCTGTATTCTATTGAGGTACCGGAGACAGCCCAAACGGCTACGGACATCCCCCGCTGTGGCCGCCAGCGCTGTCGGCCCCCATCCGGTACTGCGCGGCTTCTATACAGTCGCCAGCAGACCCCCCCTTCTGTTGGCCATTTCGTACCTACGTACAGAGGTCGACCCCTCTCTGGGAGACAACCCACAGCCGACAGTTTGGCGAGCGGATCGCCCGGCTTTTTATGCTGCTGGTCGACCACCTGATATGGTCGAGTTCGATCCTGCTCTGTTCGAAGACAAGTATGCCAACTATTTTCCGCAGCTCCAGCGCGCCTACAAAAACGCGTTCAATACGATGAACGACACCTATGATTCGACACTGATCCACGCCATCGACCAGCAGGTGCTCAACGAAAGCGAGCCGTTCTATGCACCCGACCGCGAGGGTTTCGACATCGAACTACCCGACGAACCCTACAGCCGACTGGAGGGGGTTGTGGTCGACGAATCCCGGTTTGAGGAGGTTCTCAACGAGTATGTCGAAGAAATCGATTCCGAACTTCAACGAACGTTTCGACTCACCGAGTAAGCAGTACTGAACCAAAGGCCTAAGCCAGTTGCTTTCTAATAAAAACCTATGAGTACGGATTCAGCAGCCTCGGATAGCGACCTCAAAGACCGCGTGGTGAACTTCTTGCGTCGGAACTTCCCGCAGATTCAGATGCACGGCGGCAACGCCGCAATCGAGTATCTCGATGAAGAAAGCGGCGAAGTCCACATTCAACTCGGTGGTGCCTGTTCAGGCTGTGGCATCTCACCGATGACGATTCAGGCAATCAAAACCCGCATGGTCAAAGAGATCCCTGAAATCACCAGCGTTCAGGCCAACACCGGCCAGACTGGTGCCCCCGATATGGGCGAAACCCAAGGTATGAGCCCCTCGTTCCCCGGCGAATCGAGCGACGACAGCAGCGACGAAGGTCCACAGGCTCCCTTCTAAGCGGCGAAAGCCGAAACCCTTAGGTTGGCCACGTGCTGTAAGTCGGATATGAGCTCAGGTGGCAACTCCGGCGGGCTAATGTCGAGTGCCGGATTGGTCCGGTACTTCGACGCCGAGGACCGCAATGCGATCACGATCAATCCGAAAACAGTTATCGCCTTCTGTCTACTGTTCGGTGTTTTCATCCAACTGTTGACGCTGACACTCGCCTGATCGGCCGAACGCGGTCTTTTTGTCTGCCGGCCTGTTGGTTGAGGTATGCATGCTGGCGTTATCGCCGTCCAGGGCGATGTGAGCGAACACGCTGCTGGCCTTGCCCGCGCAGCCGACACACACGGTGTCGACTGTGAGATCTCTGAGATCCGAACCAGTGGAACAACCCCTGACTGTGATGTGCTTTTGATGCCGGGCGGTGAATCAACTACGATCTCCCGACTGCTCGCCGACGAGGGACTCGATGCCGAAATCCGGGCCCACGTTGAGGCCGGAAAACCGCTACTGGCTACCTGTGCTGGGCTAATCGTCGCCTCGACAGACGCCAACGACGATCGGGTTCGGACGCTCGATCTGCTCGACGTCACAGTCGATCGCAACGCCTTCGGTCGCCAGAAGGACAGTTTTGAGGCTCCTCTCGAAATTGAGGGCCTCGACGAGCCGTTTCCGGCGGTGTTCATTCGCGCACCACTGATCGACACGGTCGGCGAAGGTGTCGACGTGCTGGCCGACTGGGAGGGCAACCCGGTCGCCGTCCAGCAGGGCTCGGTTGTAGCGACCTCGTTTCATCCAGAGCTAACCGTCGACACCCGCGTCCACCAACTGGCGTTTTTCGCCGACGAACCAGCAGTTACCTCGGCGGAGACACACTGATGCGTACAATGGACGATGAGACGTCGACTGTTCTCGATGAACTGTTTGCGACAATCAAACAGCGCCAAGAGGAACTTCCCGAAGACTCCTATACAACCTCACTTTTCACTCACGAGAAGGGTGAAAACGAAGTCCTCGAAAAACTCGGCGAGGAGTCGACCGAACTCATTCTGGCGGCCAAAGACGACGACCTCGACGAGTTGCAGTACGAATCCGCGGATTTCGTCTACCACCTTCTTGTTCTGTTTGCGATGAAGGGGTTGGATGTCGAGGATCTGCGCGACGAACTCGAATCACGGTTTAAATAGCGAGCCGATTGCTGTCGCCGACGCCCTTTTCAAACGGCTGGTCCAACCTCCGTGCAATGAAGGCCGTAACACTGGGTCCTGCCGGGACCTACTCACACCGTGCTGCCAGTGCCGTCGCCGACGAGGTGTCGTTCCGCGAGTCGGTCACCGCCATCATCGAAGCCGTCGCTGACGGCAGCTTCCAGCGGGGCGTTGTCCCCATCGAAAACAGCATCGAAGGCAGCGTCACCGAGACGCTCGATGCGCTTGCCGACCGCGATGTTGCGGTCGTTAGTGAGATTATAACCCCGATTAGACACGCCCTACTGGCCCAGGGCGAGTCCTTCGAGACAGTCGCTAGCCATTCACAGGCGCTCGCCCAGTGTCGAAGCTATCTGGAGACGAACTACCCCGATGTCAGCCAGGAGGCCGTCGCCAGCACCGCTCGTGGCGTCGAGCGCGCCCGCGAAGAGCCAACTGTAGCTGCAATTGGCCATCCGGCCAACGCCACCAACGGCACTGAGCTTACGGTGCTGGCCGAAGATATCCAGGATCGGGACTCGAACGCTACCCGGTTTTTCCTGCTTGCACCAATCGAGGAACGAACGGATGCCGGCGGCAAAACCACGCTCGTCGTCTATCCGAACGTCAACTACCCCGGCTTGCTGCTCGAACTGCTCGAAGCGTTTGCCGACCGAAACATCAACCTCTCGCGGGTCGAATCCCGGCCCAGCGGCAACCGCCTCGGTGATTATCTGTTCCATTTCGATCTCGAAGCCGGCCTCTATGAGAGTCGACTCGAAGCCGCTATCGAGGAGATCGAAGGCATTGTCGACGAGGGGTGGGTTCGTAATCTCGGATCATACGATACGAAACACGTCCTGTACTGATCGGTCGACGCGTCCTGTTGGCTAAGGCGCAACAATATTCTTGTCGCTGAAACCCAACTATACGAGTATGGCTGGACGATCCAATCCGTTCCGCGAACTCGACGAGCTGATCGAACGAATGAACCGGCAGTTCGG
>SL_5KL_010_SEDDRAFT_10000957_pt1 | contig 18095 bp, 17 predicted proteins | sample SodLakKL_010_SED_FD_9118 | JGI IMG/M metagenome (IMG submission 9118)
GGGGCGGTCGCCGCCGGTGCTGCCACTCTGCGGCTTGCCGCCGCCCGGGCCGCCGGTCGTCGGACCGGCCGCAGCGGCGGCGCGCTGGCTGGTCTCCTCAAGCTGGCGGATCAGGTCCGGGTCGCGGATCTCGTCCTTGTACTGGGCGATGAACGAATGCAGCGTCTCGCGCATGAGGGTCGGGTTGCGCTTCTGGCACATCAGCGAGATGCCCTGGAGGATCATGTTCAGGGTCACCAGCCGCTGCTCCGTGCGCCGCTCCAGTTTCACGGCGATCGGCTTGAGGATGAGGTTGGCGAAGAGGATCCCGTAGAAGGTAGTCAGCAGCGCCACGCCCATCTGCTGGCCGATGGCGGCGATGTCCCCGTCGTCGAGGATGAACATCATGTTGATCAGCCCCACCAGGGTGCCGATCATGCCGAAGGCCGGGGCGAAGGAGGCCATGACCCGGAAGATCTGCGCCTCGGCGTGCTCCTTGGCCCGCAGCCGCTGGATGCGCCACTGCAGCAGATCGAGGATGTCCTCCTCCGGGGTCAGGTCGATGAGCAGCTGCACGCCGGTGCGCAGGAACGGATTGGCCACGTTCTCCAGCGCATCCTCCACCGCCCGCACGTCGCCCTTGAACCACAGCTGCGAGATGCGGATCAGCTCTTCCATGTCATCCCGCGTGTAGACCCGCTCGTTGCGGATGACGATCCACACCAGGCGGAAGACGCGCAGGACCTCGTCCATGGGGTAGGCGAGGAAGGTGGCGGCCAGGGTGCCGCCGATGACGATGGCCAGCCCCGGTAGGTTGAGGAAGACCAGCGCCTCCTCGGCGGCGACGAACAGCACCGAGCCGACCAGGATCAACCCGCCGATGATGCCGATCAGGGTGGACGGGTTCATGGGCGGGGCCTCTGTTGCCTAGCGGGTGCCGCCGGTGGCGTCGCGCAGGGCGCCGAGCAGGTCCTCGCGGGCGATGACGCCGACTACCCGGCCCTCGTCATCGACCACCGGGAAGCCCTTGGTGCGCATGTCCACCATGCGCTGCAGGACGCGGGTCAACGGCAGGTCCGGGGGGACGGTGATCGGTTCGCGGGTCATGACCTCGTGGACCGGACGCTCCATGATGGCGTCGTAGCGCGGCACCATGGCCTCCGGGGTGAAGGTGAACGCCTTGAGCAGGTCGAGTTTGGTGGCCAGGCCGAGCAGCCGGCCCTCGTCATCGACCACCGGTACCCCGTTGAAGTCGTGGGCATCGAACAGGCGCTGCAGCTCGCGCAGCGGCGTGTCGTGCCCCACCGTCTTCGGGGCGGTGGTCATGTAGTCGCTGACGCGGTAGCTGAGGAAGTCGTACATGGTCTCCCGTTCGCCTTGTCGGCCCCGGCGGGCGCCACGGACCTTCGACTATGACACGCCCGCGCGGGGCGAGACCAGACGCCTTATCGCGAGCTGCGCGCCGTGCTCGAGCGCCGCCGTGACGAGCTTGAGCGTCCGCCCTGGCCGCCGGAGCGTCGCGGGCCGTTGCCGCTGCGCGGTTTGCGCGGCATCTTCGGCGGCGCCAGCTCGGCGAAGTATTCTGCCGGCGGCGGTGCCGAGGGGATCTTCGTGCTGAGGTACGCCTCGATGTCCGGCAGCGAGAAGACGTACTCGTCGCAGGCCAGAGAGATGGCGTCGCCGCTCTCGCCGGCGCGCGCCGTGCGCCCGATGCGGTGGACGTAGTCCTCCGGGTCGTGGGGCAGATCGAAATTGATCACGTGGCTGACGGCATCGATGTGCAGCCCGCGGGCGGCCACGTCGGTGCCGACCAGCACCGGCAGATCGCCACTGCGGAAGCGCTCGAGCAGCTGCTCGCGCTTGTTCTGCGGGATGTCACCGGAGATCACCGCCGCGTCGATGCCGTTGCCCTTGAGGTAGCCGACCAGGCGCTCGGCGGCGCGCTTGGTGTTGGCGAAGATCAGCGTACGCCGCGGGTCGATGTGCTGCAGCAGCCCGACCACGAAGGAGGTCTTGTCCTCCTTGGCCACGTGGTAGAGCGTTTGGCGAACGTGATCGGCGGTGCGCTGCTCGCTCTCTACGGCCACCCGGGGGGGATCGCCCATGTGCTCCCAGGCCAGTTCCATGACCCGGTAGGAGAGGGTGGCAGAGAAGAGCAGGTTGAGCCGCTGCTCGGCCTTGGGCATGCGCCGGAGCAGGAAGCGGATGTCCGAGATGAAGCCGAGGTCGAACATGCGATCGGCCTCATCGAGGACCACCACCTCGATGTTGCGCAGGCTGAAGACCTTCTGCTTGTAGAAGTCGATAATCCGCCCCGGCGTGCCGATGATCACATCGACCCCGTCCTGCAGCTGCTGGCGCTGCGAGTCGTAGCCGGTGCCGCCATAGACGGCGGCGAACTTCAGCCCGGTGTAGGCGCCGATCTGCTCGGCGTCGTTGTAGATCTGCAGGGCTAGCTCGCGGGTGGGGGCGAGCATGATGGCCCACGGGCCGACGGCGTCCTCGTCCACCGGGTGGCTCATCAGGTGGTGCAGGGTGGCGATGACGAAGGCGGCGGTCTTGCCAGTCCCGGTCTGCGCCTCGCCGGCGATGTTGCCGCCGGCCAGGGTCCGGGGCAGGGTCTCCGCCTGGATCGGGGTGCAGTGGGTAAGCCCGGCCTCGTCCAGGCCATCGAGCACCGCGTCGTGGATGGGTAGGTCGGTAAAACGCTGATCGGTCAGGTGAGTTTCGCTCATGGGGACAGGGTACCGGACTCCGCCGCCGGCCGCTAGCCGCGGCGGGGTGGCACCTGTACCGTGTCCGGCGTGAGATGACCGTCTGCCGGGAGGTCCCGTGGTCTGGGCAACGAGCAAGGCGCCGCGTCGCGAGGTGTTCGGCTGGGCGATGTTCGACTTCGCCAACCAGGCCTACACCCTGCTGATCATCACCGTCATCTACGGCGACCTGTTCACCCGGGTGATCGTCGGCGATGGCGGCGACGACTATCGGCTGGGCAACCTGCTCTGGAGCACCGCGTTGGCGCTGAGCTACCTCGGTGTGGTCGCCACCGCGCCGGTATTCGGTGCGGTGATGGATTACGCGGCGGCCAAGCGCCGCTTCCTTTTCCTCAGCTATATCACCACCGTCGCCGCTACCGCCGCACTCTACTGGGTGGAGCCGGGATACGTCGTCCTTGGTTTCGTGCTGATCGTGATCTCCAGCTACGCCTACTCCATGGGCGAGGCGTTCATCGCCGGCTTCCTGCCCGATATCGCCGGGCCGCGGGAGATGGGCCGGGTCTCGGGGTTGGGCTGGTCGCTGGGCTATATCGGCGGGCTGTTCGCCACCGCCTTCACGGTGCTGATGCTCGGCGAGGTCAGCGAGGAGAACTTCGATCGCATCCGCTGGGTGGGCCCCTTCGCCGCTGTCTTCTTCCTCGTCTGCGCCATCCCCACCTTCCTGTGGCTGCGCGAGCGCGGGCACCCGCGCGCCCTGCCCGCCGGGCAGGGGTATCTGCGCCTGGGGGTGGCGCGGGTGGGGCAGACCCTGCGCAGCCTGGGCTATCTGCGTGATCTGGCGGTGTTCATGGTCTCGCTGCTGCTGGCCATGTCGGGGCTGGCCATCGTCATCGCCTACGCCTTCATCTACGGTGCCCAGGTGATCGGCTGGGATGAGCACGCGCGGCTGATCATGTTCGTGGTCACCCAGTTCTCGGCGGCGGCCGGCGCCATCGGCTTCGGCCTGACCCAGGACCGCTTCGGCGCCAAGCGGACCTACATGGTCACCCTGCTGATGTGGGTGTCGGCCATCCTGCTGATCTGGCTCACGCCGGAGCTGACCGAGGCGCTCAACCGCTGGCTGGGCACCGAGTGGCAGGCGCAGTACGTCTTTCTCGCCGCCGGGGTGGCCGCCGGTCTGGCCTTGGGATCGTGCCAGTCCGCCGGACGCACCCTGGTGGGGCTGTTCGCGCCGCCGGGACGGGCCGCCGAGTTCTTCGGCTTCTGGGGGCTGGCGACCAAGCTGGCCGCCGCCGCTGGCCTGGTCGGCGTTGGTGCGCTGCAGGCGGCGGTGGGGTTGCAGTCGGCCATCCTGCTCTGCGCGGTGCTCTTTGCCGGCGCCTTCATGGTGGCGCTGGGGGTCGATGAGGCCCGGGGTCGGGCCCGTGGCCAGGCTTTGGTAGAGTGAGGCGGGCCGATCACCATGCAGGGAGGGGCCGCCGTGGCCGAACGTGTCTGGGTTTGTACCGTGTGTGGCTGGATGTACGACGAGAGTCAGGGGGTCCCGGACGAGGGGATCGCGCCGGGGACCCCCTTCGAGGACCTGCCGGAGGACTTCCTCTGCCCGGAGTGCAGCGCCGGCAAGGAGGCCTTCGAGGCGATGGAGGTGTGAGGTCGAAGTGGAGAAGCGTGTGAGTCAACTGACGGGGGTCTACGCGGTGACCCAGCCCCGCCCGGATCTGGAGGCGGCCGTGGCTGGTGCGCTTCGCGGTGGCGTGGGGGTTGTCCAGTACCGCGACAAGGGCGACGACCCCGAGCGCCGGCGCCAGGAGGCCATCGCCCTGCGTCGGCTCTGCGAGGACGCCGGGGCGCTGTTCCTGGTCAACGACGACGTGGCCCTGGCCGAGGCCGCCGCCGCCCACGGGGTCCATCTGGGCCGCGACGACGGCTCGGTGGCGGCGGCCCGGCAGCAGCTCGGCGATGCCGCCTGGATCGGTGTGTCGTGCTACGACGATCTGGAGCGTGCCCGCCGGCTGGTGGGGGAGGGGGCGGACTACGTGGCCTTCGGCAGTATGTTTCCCTCGCCCACCAAGCCCGAATCCGGGCTCGCCCCCATGGAGCTGCTGCGCAGCGGGCGCGAGGTGACCGGTTGCCCGACGGTGGCCATTGGCGGGATCGATGCCGACAACATCCACCAGATCGCCGAGGCGGGGGCGGATGCGGCTGCCGTGGTCAGTGCCCTGTTCGCCGCCGACGACCCCGAGGCTGCGGCCCGGGAGCTCGTCGCCCGGTGGCAACGCAGTCGGTAGAATCCCGTCCCGAGACCGAATCCCAATACGAGAGGAGTACCCATGCAGCGCACCCATCAGTTGTTCCAGCAGGCCCGGGAGCTGATCCCGGGGGGCGTCAACTCCCCGGTGCGCGCGTTCAAGGGGGTCGGTGGCGAGCCGATCTTCTTCGAGCGCGGCGAGGGGCCGTACATGTGGGATGTCGACGGTAAGCGCTACGTCGACTACGTCTGTTCCTGGGGGCCGCTGGTGGCCGGCCACGCCGACGCCGAGATCGTCCGGCGCGTGCAGGAGACCGCCGCCCGCGGGCTCTCCTTCGGCACCCCGGTGGAGCTCGAGGTCGAGATGGCCCGCACCCTCTGCCAGCACGTGCCGTCGCTGGAGATGGTGCGCCTGGTCAACTCCGGCACCGAGGCGACCATGAGCGCCCTGCGCCTGGCTCGCGGCTTCACCGGGCGCGACAAGATCGTCAAGTTCCAGGGCAACTACCACGGTCACGTGGACGCCCTGCTGGCCCAGGCCGGCTCCGGCGCCCTGACCCTGGGCGTGCCCGGCTGCCCCGGTGTGCCGGAGGCGGTGGTCGCCGAGACCCTGACCGTGCCCTACAACGACATCGACGCGGTGGAGCAGTGCTTCAACGAGCACGGCAGCGAGATCGCCGCGGTGATCGTCGAGCCGGTGGCCGGCAACATGAACTGCGTGCCGCCGGTGCCGGGTTTCCTGGAGAAGCTGCGCGAGGTCTGCGACCGCACCGACGCCCTGCTGATCTTCGACGAGGTGATGACCGGCTTCCGTGTCGGGCCCCAGTGCGCCCAGGGCCGTTACGGCATCACCCCGGACCTGACCTGCCTGGGCAAGGTGGTCGGCGGTGGCATGCCGGTGGGCGCCTTCGGCGGCCGGCGCGAGATCATGGAGGCGCTGGCCCCGGTGGGTGGTGTCTACCAGGCCGGTACGCTCTCCGGTAACCCGGTGACCATGGCCGCCGGTCTGGCCACGCTGGAGCGGATCACCGCCCCCGGCGCCTTCGAGGGCCTGGAGCAGACCACCACCCGTGTGGTGGACGGCATCAAGGAGCGCGCCGACGCCGCCGGTATCTCGCTGGCCACCAACCAGGCGGGCAGCATGTTCGGGCTGTTCTTCACCGACGATGCCCCGGTCACCCGCTTCGAGCAGGTCAAGGCGTGCGACCTGGATGCGTTCAACCGCTTCTTCCACGCCATGCTCGAGGAGGGGGTCTACCTGGCGCCGGCGGCCTTCGAGGCCGGCTTCGTCTCGCTGGCCCACGACGACACGGCGGTGCAGGAGACCCTGGACGCCGCCGAGCGTGCCTTCGCCCGCGTCTAAGCAGGCGTCGGCGCGCGCGGGCGGGCCGCCGCCGGCCCCGACCCGCGCATCCACGGATCCGGCGGGGCTGCGGCCCCTCCGGATCTTTTTATCTGCGGGCAGGTCTGTTCCGAGCGGGGACCGACGGCCTGGAGCAGGGAACTGATGGATCTCTCCTGGATCGCCGGGGTGTTGGACTGGGTTGCCGCCCATCCGGGGTGGGCGACGCTGGTCATTTTCGTCATCGCCCTCTGCGAGGGGGTGGTGGTGGCCGGTCTGATCGTCCCCGGGGCCACACTGCTGTTCTTCGCCGGGGCCCTGGTGGGGACCGGGCACCTGGAGCTGTGGCCAAGCCTGCTCGCCGCCCTGAGCGGGGCGTTCGTGGGCGACTCCATCAGCTATTGGCTGGGCCGCCACTTCGGTGAGCGGCTGCGCACCTACTGGCCGCTGCGCCGCTACCCCGGCGCCCTGGCCAAGGGCGACGCCTTCTTCGCCGCCCACGGCGGCAAGAGCCTCTTCTTCGGACGCTTCGTGGGCCCGGTGCGGGGGATCATCCCGGCCATCGCCGGCATGATGAACATGCCGCCGCGGCCCTTCCTGCTGGTGAACCTGGTCTCGGCGGTCCTCTGGGCGCCGGCCTATCTGGTGCCGGGCATGGTCTTCGGTGCCTCGCTGGCGGTGGCTGCCTCGGTCTCGCTGCGCCTGGGCGCCCTGCTGCTGATCGGCCTGATCGGTGTGTGGGCCGGCTGGTGGACGGCGCGCCACCTGATCGCGCCGCGACTGCGCCGCACGGCGGCGCTGATCGCCTGGCGGGCCCGCAACTGGGGGCGTGTCCACCCGGTGGCCGCCCAGGTGCTCAGCGGTCCGCGCTACGCCCTGCGCGCGTTCAGTTACGGCGCTGGGTGGATCTGGTGGTCCGCCCTGGCCGCCCTGGTGGCCCTGACCCTTTACCAGGGTTGGTGGGGTGGCCCGACGCTCCTCGATGAGGCGGTGCTGGCGGTGTTGATGAGCGAGCTGGACACCGGCCTGCGCGCCCTGTTCGTCCTGCCCGCGCTGCTTCTCGAGCCCCAGGCCTGGGGGCCGGCGTGGCTTGCCGGAGTGGCCTGGGTGGCCTGGGGCGGACGGCTGCGGGTGGCCGCCGTGCTCGGCCTGATCGTCCCCGCTGCGGCCCTGCTGGCGGTGCTGCTGGGGGTGGTCAGTGGCAACTGGAGCGCCGCCACGCTCTACCGCGGCGCCCCGCCGCTGGCCTTCCCGTCGCCGGCGCTGGCCGGTTTCACCACGCTGGTGCTGGCCTCGGGCGTCCTGGCCACGGTGGCCTACGGTCCGCTGCGCCGCCCGGTGCAGGTGGTGGGAGTGGGTATCCCGCTGCTGGCCGCCATCGGCGGTGTGGTGGTGGGGGATCTGTGGCTGGCCGATGCGGTCGGCGGGCTGCTGCTTGGGGTGGTCATCGCCGGGCTGGTGGTGCTGGCGCGCACGGCCTCGCAGCGGCGCCTGCCGGAGCGAACCCTGCCGGCCATCGTGGCGGTGGTCCTGGTGGCGGGGGTGGCGGTGAAGGCGGCGCTGATCCTGCCCCAGGAGCGTGAGCGCTTCGTGGCCCAGGCGGACCCGCCGGAGCTGACGGTGGCCGAGTGGCTGGAGGTGGGGCCGGCGCATCCGTTTGGGCGGGAGCTGCGTTGGCTTGATGGCGGTCGCCGGGCGGTGGATCTGCAGTGGCTGGCCGAGCCGCAGATGCTGGTGGAACGCCTGGAGGATGCGGGTTGGCATGAGCCCGAGCGGCGACTCTACGGGGCGCTGCGCTGGCTGCAGCCGGAGCCGGATGTGTACCGCATGGCGCCGCTGCCACGCTGGTACCGCGGACGGCTGCCGGCGCTGATCCGGGTGATCCCGGCCGATGAGAACCAGCGCCTGGTGCTGCGCCTGTGGCCGGCGCCGATGACGGTCACCGATGAGGTGGCCTCGGTGTGGCTGGTCAGTCTGGAGGTGGAGCGCATCCAGAGCGGCTGGCCGGTGGCGGCAATCCAGTCGCGCCCGGTGACGCCCGGCGAGCGCATTCGTGTGGTGCAGCAGCTGCTGGCCGAGGAGGATCTGCGCATCCTGGAGCCAGCGCAGCCGATCCGCATCCTGCCTGCCCGGGCCCTGTCCGGCGACGCGGCCCGCTGATCCCCCGCCGGGCTTTGCGATGCGCCCCCCGAGGCCGGGGCCTTTGAGCGTGCCGAGCCGCGCAGCCCCGGCGGGGGGCCAGCGCGAACCTTTGCCGGTTCGCGCTGGTCAGCGAGGTTTTGTCCGAGCGGCGCGACCGCGCCGCGAGTTAAGCGAGCGGCCCCGCCGGGGTGAGCAGCGCAGGGGACCCCGCCGCCAGGCGGGGCGCGCTCATCAGGCCCCGGCCTCGGGGGGCGCATCGCAAAGCCCGGTGGGAGGGGCTAGTCGGCGTCGCCGCGGGGCGGCGCGTCCTGCTCCAGGGCCCGGCGCAGCAGCTCCAGGCGCTCCTCCGGGGCGTCGATCTCCAGCAGCTGCTGCTTCGCCTCGGTGGGGATCGGCAACAGCTCTGATAGCCGCGCGCTGACCCATGCAGCATCATCGAGATGCCGCGGCATGGCCCCGTAAATCCCCCCGATCTGATCGAGGATCCGCTCCAGCAGATCGGCCAGCGGGCGGAGCTCGGCGTCCAGTTGCGGGGCCGGTGGGTCGGTCAGCCAGCGCACCTGCGCCCGTTGCACCTTCCCGGTGGGCGCATGCCGCTCCAGGATCTCAAAGCGGCGCTCCCCCTCGACCGTGATCCCCAGCAGTCCGTCGCTGCGCTGATCCCAGTCGATGATCTGCACCATGGTGCCCACCGCATGGGGTCGGGCCGGCAGCCCGGCCTCACTGCCGTGCTCGATGAGACAGATACCGAAGCCGGCATTGTTGCGCACGCACTCGGTGACCAGATCCAGGTAGCGACGCTCGAAGATGCGCAGCTCCAGCCGCCCCCCGGGAAAGAGCACCGTGCGCAACGGGAACAGCGGCAGCTCATCGCACATCAGTCGCCCTCCATGCCCCAGCGTGGGCCCAGGTCGTGGACCACACCCAGATGATCCAGGATGCGCGCCACCACGAAATCGATCAGCTCCTCGACCCCCTGTGGCCGGTGATAGAAGCCCGGGTTGGCGGGCAGCACCACCACCCCCAGTCGCGCCAGGGACAGCATATGCTCCAGGTGGATCGCCGAAAGCGGCGTCTCCCGTGGGACCACCACCAGCCGGCCCTGCTCCTTGATGACCACATCGGCGGCGCGCTCGATCAGGCTGTCCGAATGACCACCGGCGATGGCCGCCAGGGTCCCGGTCGTGCACGGGCAGACCACCATGCGCCGCGGCGCCGCGGAACCGGAGGCCAGTGGCGAGGTCCACTGCTGATCACTGTAGACGTGCAGCCGGGCCGGATCGATCGCCAGGGTCGTGGTCAGGGTCCGATGGAGCTCACCGTCACGCCGGGGCAGCGGCGTGTCGGTCTCCAGACCGGCCACCACCCGGGCCGCATCGGAGACCAGCAGGTGCACGGTCTCGCCGGCTTCGGCCAGGGTCTGGACCAGGCGCAGGCCGTACTGCAGGCCCGAGGCGCCGGTGAGCGCGACGCTGACCCCGCTCATGCCGGCGCGCCCCCGGTCTCCAGACCGCTCAGCAGTCGCTGGTGGATGCCGCCGAAGGCGCCGTTGCTCATCACCACCAGGCAGTCGCCGGGGCGCGCCTCGGCCAAGGCCAGGCGCGTGAGCTCCTCCACGCTGCTCGCCGTATGCAGCCGCTCACCCAGCGGTGCCAGGGCATCGGGGATCGACCAGGGGAGATCCGGCGGTGCAAGGACGAAGGCGAGGTCGGCCCGGTCCAGCGCCTCGGCCAGCTGCTCGCGATGGATGCCCAGGCGCATGGTGTTCGAGCGTGGCTCGAGCACCGCCAGCAGCCGTCGTCCCGGGGTTGCCAGTGCCTCCAGGGTGGCGGCCACGGCGCTCGGGTGGTGGGCGAAGTCGTCGATCACCTCCACGCCGCCGACCCGCCCGCGCAGTTCCAGTCGCCGGCGCACGCCGGGGAACGTGTTGACCGCCTCCAGGGCCGTGGCCGGATCGGCGCCGGCGCCCGCCGCGGCCGCCACCGCCGCGGCGGCGTTGGCCAGGTTGTGGCGCCCCGGCTGGGGCGGCTGCAGGGGGCCGAGCGCCACCCCTTGGTGAAGGAGCACGGCGCCGGCGTCGTCGGGGACGATCCGCCAGTCGTTGTCGGCGCCGAAACCGATCCGCTCCAGCCGCGACCAGCAGCCGCGCGCGACAAGCGCCGGCAGATGGGGATCGTCGCCGTTGATGAGCACGCGCCCGTTGCCGGGGACGGTGCGCACGGCGTGGTGCAGCTGCGTGGCGATGGCCTCCAGGTCCGGGTAGATGTCGGCGTGGTCGTACTCGAGGTTGTTCAGCAGCAGGACCCGGGGGTGGTAGTGCACCACCTTGGCGCGCTTGTCGAAGAAGGCCGTGTCGTACTCATCGGCCTCGACGACGAACGGCGAGCCGGTGCCGATGCGTGCCGAGCGCTCACCGAAACCAGGGGCGCCGCCGATCAGGTAGCCCGGATCGAGGCCGCAGCGTTCCAGGGCCCAGGCGGTCATCGAGGCGGTGGTCGTCTTGCCGTGGGTGCCGGCGATGGCCACCACGCAGCGCCCGTCGAGGATGTGCTCGGCCAGCCAGGCCGGGCCGGACTGATAGGCGAGACCCCGGTCGAGGGTGTATTCCACCGCCGGGTTGCCGCGTGACAGGGCGTTGCCGATGACCACCCGGTCCGGGGCCGGCTCCAGGTGGGCGGCGTCGTAGCCGCCGTGCACCGGGATGCCCGCCTGCTCCAGGATCTCGCTCATGGGCGGCCAGGCGGCGCTGTCGCTGCCCTCCACCGCGTGACCCCGCTCCCGGGCGAGGANNGCGATCCCGCCCATGAAGGTGCCGCAGATGCCGAGGATATGGATCTTCATGGAACGTTCCGATCAGTCGGCGGCCAGCTGGACCACCTGAAAGCTGAGAAAGCTGTAGGCCAGCGACAGCAGGATGCCGAGCGCCAGGCGCATCTCCAGCGTGTGCCGGAAGATGTGCCCGAGGATGGCCACTTGCCAGAACCAGAGCAAGAGGATGCCGGCGGCCGCACCCTGGGCCTGCTCGGCGCCGTAGGCGGCGATGGGGAAGGTCATCAGGGTGACCGGGATGCTGATCAGCACGTCGGTGCCGAACATGGCCGTGGCGCTCTGGGTGAAACGCGCGGTGACGCCGCGCAGCAGCAGCAACGTGTAGAGAAAGAGAAGGCTGAAGCCCGTGGCGATCACTACCTGCAGGCCGACGGGTCCGGTGTCGGGGAGGTTGTCGGCGGCGATGTAGGTCAGGATCATGCTCGCCCCGATCAGGCCGAGCAGGCTCGTAGCGGAGTAGGGCAGATCCTGCGGACCGTCGCGAAACAGGCAGATTCCGACGAGTTTCTGCAGCAAAGGACCCATGGTCTCTCCCGGGGTGGTCGCTCGGGGCAATCATAACGCATGGCATGGCGACACGATGCCGCTGGTTGACGCTGGGGGGCGGCTGCGCTGGCATAGGGCGCGCTGTGGGCGGCTGGCGCGTCGCGGCGCCGGTTGCCGCGGCGCAGCAACGGCGTTACAGTTCGCGCTGTTCGGGCCGCTCCATCCACGCGATAGTCCTTGCTGAACGGAGAAACTGCATGAGCCTTGATTCCGTACCCGCCGGGCGGTCGATTCCGGATGACATCAACGTCGTCATCGAGATCCCGCTGCGCGGCGGCCCCGTGAAGTACGAAGTCGACAAGGAGACCGGTGCGCTCACCGTCGATCGCATCATGGCCACGGCGATGCACTACCCGTGCAACTACGGCTTCGTGCCGCAGACCCTGGCCGACGACGGCGACCCGGTGGACGCCCTGGTCATCACCCCGCTGCCTCTGCAGCCTGGCTCGGTGATCCGCTGCCGTCCGGTGGGCGTGCTGGAGATGGCGGACGAGTCCGGTGAGGATGCCAAGCTGATCGCCGTGCCGGTGGACAAGCTGACCACCGACTACAGCGAGGTGAAGGGGCCGGACGATCTGCCGCCGCGACTGCTCCAGGAGATCAGCCACTTCTTCGAGCACTACAAGGACCTGGAGCCCGGCAAGTGGGTGCAGGTGCGCGACTGGAAGGGCGCCGATGCCGCGCGAGCCGAAATCGAGCACGCGGTGTCCAACTACCAGAAGCAGTAGCACAGGGAGCGTTACCCGGCTCAGGGGGCCGATGGAGCGGCCGATAAACCGTGAAGCGGTATCGACGTTCGGAGGTGGTGAGCGATGGCTCGCGCCCTTACGGCAGAGCGACTCAAGTGTGAGAACACCGCGTTCCAGGGGACGGGCGGTGTCAGCGCTTGCAACCGGGATCACGGCTTCCGTCCGGCCTTCCTCGACACGGAGACGGGGACGGTTTATCTGTCCTGCAACCGGAACGGGCAGCCGGCCCCCTTCCATCGGCTCGATGGCCTGCCCGAGGAGCTGATCAGCGAACGCGATGACCGCGGCCGGGTGATTGCGGTCAAGCAGCGGGTCGTCTCCGGTTTCGAGCGCGACGGATGCTTCTACACCCGTGAGCAGGCCGCCTGCTTCGTGGTCCCGCCGACGCCGCGTCAGGGTTCCTGAGCCGTGGCACAGCTGCAGGTCACGCTGGAGGTCGCCGTCGGCGACCTCGATGCCGTGGACGGCGCCCTGGAACTGGCCGGGGCGCTGTCCCAGACCTACCAGGCCGACGACGGCACCGTGCTCCTCGAGCCGGGCGTCGGCGAACATCCGCTCTGGGAGCGTGTGCGGGTCGACGCCCTGTTTCCGGCCGGGACCGATGTGGACGCCCTGCACGCACTGCTCGCCGGGCAGCTCGGTGACCGCCTGCAGGGGTGGCGGGCCGAGACTCTGGAAGACCGCGCGTGGGAGCGTGAGTGGCTCGATCACTTCCAGCCCATGGCGTTCGGCGATCGCCTGTGGATCGTCCCCACCGGCGCCGACCCCGAGCTGCCACCCGGCGCCGTCGCCATCCGCCTGGATCCGGGGCTGGCCTTCGGTACCGGAACCCACGAGACCACGGCACTCTGCCTGCAGTGGCTGGACGGCGAGGCGATCGAGGGACTCCATGGACTGGATTACGGCGCCGGCTCCGGCGTGCTGGCCGTGGCGGCAGTGCGCCTCGGTGCGGCCTCCTGCATGGCGGTCGACAATGACCCCCAGGCGGTGATTGCCAGCCGCGAGAATGCCGAGCGCAACCGCGTCGCCGAGCGCGTGCCGTCCTTTGCCGTCGATCAGCGCCCGGCGTATTGCGCCGATTTCCTCCTCGCCAATATCCTTGCAGCCACGCTGGTGGAGTTGGCCGATGAGCTGCGCAGCGCGGTCCGTATCGGTGGTCGGCTGGCGCTCTCCGGGATCCTCCAGGGGCAGGAGCAGCGCGTCATGGACGCCTTCCAGGGCAACATCGCCTGGGATACGCCGCAAAGCCGCGGCGATTGGGTGCTGGTCAGCGGCACCCGCACCGCCTGAACGTCGGCTGCCGGATTTTCCAACAACGAGGGAAGCCCGTGTACACCCAGTGCCCTGGATGCGGGACGATCTTTGCGCTGCGTGCCTGGCAGCTCCGGCAGGCACGGGGCCGGGTCACCTGTGGGCTGTGCCAGACCTCCTTCGACGCGGTCCAGGCGTTGAGCGAGGAGCTGCCGGGCGACGGCGGCAGCGGGGATTCGCCGCAAGCGCCGCCGGGGCATAGCGCTGCAGCGGGCGAGCGGCGCATCCCGGCCCTGGGGCCCGAGATGTCGGCGATCGGCCGTCTGCTGCCGGGCGATGGTGAGGACCGGCCTGTGGATCTCCAGACCCTGGTCGCCGGCGACGCCTCCGAAGAGGGGCGGCGGGCGGCCCCGGAGGACGAGGCGCCACCCACCGACGCACCATCGCGTGGCGACCCGGCGGAGCGGGACTGGGAAGAGGTCCTTGCTGAACTGCGGGCGGAGCGGCGATCGCCGCCGGCGCGGTCCCGGGGCAGACGGCGCGGGCGGCGGTGGCTGCTCGCCGCCGGTATCGTGGCGCTGGCCGCCGCCCTGGTCCACGGCTCGTACCTCTACCGAGCGCAGCTGCTCGAGCTGCCCGGGGCCCGGGGCTGGCTCTCAGCGGTCTGTGCGGTCTACGGCTGCCAGCTGGAGACCGCGGCCAGCTACGACGTCATCGAGGTGGAGGAGCGCTGGCTGGAGCCGGATCCACGCCGGGACGACGCCCTGATCCTGGGCGGGGTGCTGGTGCACACTGGGGATCGGCGCCTTCCCTACCCGGAGATGCGCCTGACCCTGCGCGATCTGGACGGCCACGTCACCGGCGAGCGCTGGGTCCGTCCCGAGGACTACGTCGCCGACAGCCGGCTGCGGGCGCGCCTGGGTGCGGGCATGGAGCCGGGGGCGCGGGTCCCGGTGGAACTCTATGTGGCAGAGCCCGACGGCGGGGCCGAGAGCTTCTCGCTGGCGTTCCGGCCGGTGGAGTAGGACCGGCCGGGGGCGGCCGTGCGGGTCTGTTATCCTTCCAAATCAGATACGAGATGGGGGTGATGCATGCAGGACGGCAAGGGACCCGGTCCCGGACAGGGTCCTGGCAGAGGCGATGATGGCGAGGTGGGAGGCCCCATCCGCGAGGCGGTGAGTCGTGCCCTGGACGACTACTTCAGGGAGCTGGACGGGCACGACTGCAACGGGCTCTACCGGCTGGTGCTCAGCGAGGTGGAGATCCCGCTCCTGGAGTCGGTCATGGACTACTGCTCCGGTAACCAGACGCGGGCGGCGCAACTGCTCGGGCTCAACCGGGCGACCCTGCGCAAGAAGCTGCGCGACCACGGCATCGATTACAACTGAACCAATCCGGACAATCCAATATGGCGACCAACGACGGCGTGCGGCCCCTGCGGCGGGCCCTGATCAGCGTTTCCGACAAGAGCGGGGTGGAGGGCTTCGCCCGGGCCCTGCATGAGCAAGGCGTCGAGATCCTCTCCACCGGTGGCACCGCCCGTCTGCTGGGCGAGGCCGGCATCCCGGTGCGCGAGGTCTCCGCCGAGACCGGCTTCCCGGAGATCATGGACGGTCGGGTCAAGACCCTGCATCCGCGCATCCACGGTGGGCTGCTGGGCCGCCGTGGTACGGACGACGCGGTCATGGATGAGCACGGCATCGGGCCGATCGACCTGCTCTGTGTAAACCTCTACCCGTTCGAGCAGGCGGTCTCCGCCGACGACTGCACCCTGGCCGATGCCATCGAGAACATCGACGTCGGAGGCCCGGCGATGATCCGTGCCGCGGCCAAGAACCACGCCGATGTAGCCGTGGTCACCGAGACGGCCGCCTACGATCAGGTCCTGGAGGAGCTCCAGCGCCTGGGCGGCACCAGCCGGGCCCTGCGCCATCAGCTCGCCACCCGGGCGTTCAGCCATACCGCGCGCTACGACGGTGCCATCGCCGCGTACCTGAGCCAGCGCGACGAGCAGGGCGAGCAGCAGGGCGAGTTCCCCGGTACCTGGACGCTGCAGGTGGAGAAGATCGCCGACATGCGCTATGGCGAGAACCCGCACCAGTCCGCGGCCTTCTACCGGGATGTGACCCCCGGTGAGGCCAGCGTGGCCACGGCGCGGCAGCTGCAGGGCAAGGCGCTGTCGTACAACAACGTGGCCGATACCGATGCCGCCCTGGAGTGCGTCAAGGGCTTCCAGGCGCCGGCCTGCGTGATCGTCAAGCACGCCAACCCCTGCGGCGTGGCCTGCGCCGAGAGCCTGCGCGAGGCCTACGACCGGGCCTTCGAGGTCGATCCGACCTCGGCCTTCGGCGGCATCATCGCCTTCAACGACACCGTGGACGCCGAGCTCGCAGGCGCCATCCTGGATCGTCAGTTCGTCGAAGTGGTCATCGCTCCCGAGGTCAGCGACGAGGCGCTGTCGCGCTTCTCCGCCAAGGCCAACGTGCGGGTGCTGCAGACCGGCCGCTGGCCGCAGCAGCCCGGCCCCGATCTGGAGCTCAAGCGGGTGCGGGGTGGCCTGCTGGTCCAGGACCGGGATACCGCCGTCGTCGATCCGGCGGACCTGCGGGTGGTCACCCGGCGCCAGCCCACGGATGGCGAGTGGGCTGACCTGCGCTTCGCCTGGGAGGTGGTGCGCCACGTCAAGTCCAACGCCATCGTCTTCGCCGGCGGCCAGCGCACCCTCGGCGTTGGCGCCGGGCAGATGAGCCGCGTGTTCAGCACGCGCATCGCCTGCGAGAAGGCCGCGGATGCGGGGCTCGCCCTGGAGGGCTCGGTGCTCGCCTCCGACGCCTTCTTCCCGTTCCGTGACGGTGTGGACCAGGCTGCCGAGGCCGGCGCCAAGGCGGTGATCCAGCCCGGCGGCTCGATGCGCGATCAGGAGGTGATCGACGCCGCCGACGAGCATGGCCTGGCGATGGTCTTTACCGGCATGCGTCACTTCCGCCACTGAACCCGGCCGAGCGAGGAAGACGATGAAGGTACTGGTGATCGGAGGGGGCGGCCGCGAGCACGCCATGGCCTGGGCCCTGGCGCGCTCGGCCGAGGTCGAGGAGGTGCTGGTGGCCCCGGGCAATGCCGGCACCGCCCGCGAGCCCAAGGTGCGCAACATCCAAGTCGGTGCAGAGGATATCCCCGCGCTGGTCCAGCAGGCCCGCGAGCAGGGCGTGGCTTTCACCGTCGTCGGCCCGGAGGCGCCGCTGGTGGCCGGTGTCGTCGACGCCTTCCGGGAGTCGGGGCTGGCCTGCCTGGGGCCGACCGCCGATGCCGCCGAGCTGGAGGGCTCCAAGGCGTTCGCCAAGGCGTTCATGGCCCGTCACGGGATCCCCACCGCGGCCTACCGCACCTTCGAGGATCTGGGGGCGGCCACCGACTACATCCGCGAGCATCCGGCGCCGATGGTCATCAAGGCCGACGGCCTCGCCTCGGGCAAGGGCGTCGAGGTGGCGGCGACCAAGGACGCCGCCCTGCTGGCCGCCGAGCGCATGCTCTCCGGGCAGGCCTTCGGGGATGCCGGGGCCCGGGTGGTGGTCGAGGAGTGCCTGCAGGGCGAGGAGCTGAGCTTTATCGCTCTGGTCGATGGCGAGCACGTGGTGGCGATGGCCAGCTCCCAGGACCACAAGCCGCGGGATGACGGCGACCAGGGGCCGAATACCGGCGGCATGGGCGCCTACTCGCCGGCGCCGCTGATGGACGAACAGCTCTACCAGCGGGTCATGGATGAGGTGATCCGCCCCACGGTGCGCGGTCTGGCCGCCGAGGGCCGGCCCTACAAAGGGTTCCTTTACGCCGGACTGATGGTGGATGAGGCGGGCAACCCGCGGGTGCTGGAGTACAACTGCCGCCTGGGTGACCCCGAGGCGCAGCCGCTGCTGATGCGCCTGGACGCCGACTTCGCCGAGGTCTGCCGGGCCGCCCTCGAGGGCCGTCTGGCGGAGACGGAGCTGAACTGGGACGCGCGCCCGGCGGTCGGTGTGGTCATGGCGGCGGCCGGGTATCCCGGCTCGGTGGAGCGCGGCCATGTCATCGAGGGGCTCGACGACGCCGAGCAGACCGGCTGCAAGGTCTTCCACGGGGGCACCACCTTCGATACCGACGGCCGGGTGGTGACCAACGGCGGGCGGGTCCTGTGCTGCTGCGCCCTCGGGGAGCGGGTGGCCTCGGCACAGCAGGCGGCCTATCGCGGCGTCGCCGCCATCCACTGGGAAGGGGTGTTCTACCGGCGGGATATCGGTGCCCGGGNCATCGCCCGG
>SL_5KL_010_SEDDRAFT_10000958_pt1 | contig 18094 bp, 9 predicted proteins | sample SodLakKL_010_SED_FD_9118 | JGI IMG/M metagenome (IMG submission 9118)
GGTGGCTGTACCCATGACAGCTTCCACCTGCAGGGTCAGGTTATCCTGGTTCGGGCCCTGCCATATCTTGGCGGTGGCACCGTTGGGCTGGTCGTTCATGAAGATCTCGATAATGCTCACCTGGTATCCGTCATAGGGGCCAAGGTCGGCTGGCTCCCAGCGGATAGCGGCGTGCCACTCACCAGCGCTGGTCAACCCTATGGCGTTGTCGTTGATCGCATTCGGGTTGTAGTAATAGATCCACTCGCCGCCGCGGTAATTGATAAAGCCTGCAGAAACATCACCAAGGTTGGTCGAGGGAGCCGTTTCCAGCATGTGGCCGGATACGGCCTCACCCTGGCCGGTGGCAGCTTCAGCCCTCCTGGCCAATCCGCCGGGGGCGGGCAGCGCCACGCTGCGTTTTCTTTCCTGTATCACGGTGATCTCTGCCCCTTCAACAGGGTTATTGCCATCGTCCATCACACTGAAAGAAATGGTGTACATCTCGATCACCTCAAGGTGTACCTCTATGTCTTTGTCTGCTCCGTCAACCGTGAAGGTCACCTCTTCCCCAATGTAGCCGCCGGCGGTGATGTTCGCCGTATAGGTAACCTGGTCAACCAGCACGATAGAGGCCGTGCCGTCGGCGCCGGTTTCAAGCTGTTCGCCGTCGACCGATATCATGGCGCCTTCGATGGGAGCCTCTTCGGCAGTGTCTTCTTTCACGTGGAAGGTCACCTCGTACATATCGGGGGCCTCTCCAAGATGAATGTCATCGATGTACCAGAAATTAATTTGAAAGGAATCCCCATCAAAAACAAATGCCAGGTAAAAGTTGTCCGTTCCTACTCCATGATCACTTTCATTGAGGAAGAACTCCACTTCTTGAGCTGCAATATCGGAAGGGTCAACCCATTCATGAATGAGGTGTTCTTCGCCATCTGCTATGGCTACAACGCTCAGGGTATAAGGGCCGGGACCTGAAAAATTATCCACCATATGCTTGAAGCTTAACAACAGATCCGTATAACCTTCTGTATCGATTTTCGGTGTTGTCAGATAAAAAACGCCCTGCACTGAGGGAGTCCAGCTAAACCGCATCTCAGGGGCGTCCCCACCTGCGTTATTTGAATCGTGAACCGCCCAGTTATTTATATCCCGCTCCCATCCTTCCGGGATATCCCCTTCATCAACTCCGGCAAACTTTTCTGTAAACGGCAGTTCCATTCCTTCGATTGGTTCAAATACGGCTCTTACCGTCTGGTCTTCATCCATTACGATGGTGGTTTCGGGTGCGTCCGGATCGTCGACATTGCCGGTCCAGTGACTGAAATAGTATCCCATTCCGGGGGCAGCACTCAGTTCAGCCACATCACCATCAAGGTACTCATGATCACCGGGTTCGGGGATAACGGTTCCCATGCCATCGGGTTCTTCCATGGTAAGGGTGTATACGTCTTTCAGCTCAAAAAATGCCTGCAATTGCTTGTCTGCTGTTATGACAAGGCTTGTATCGGCCAGGCCGGAATAAAAGTCTCCGTTCAGTTCCCACCTGTCAAAGTACCAGGCTGAGTCCGCTTCGGCTGTAATATAAACGAGCGACTCATCGCTGTATAAATGATCGCCGGGTTCCGGTACAACGCTGCCCTGGCCCATGGGATCCATCATGGTAAGGGTCCATACGTCAAAGTCACCCACCCTGACATTGTCCACATATACCCAGTTAAAGCTCGGGTTGTCCTCGGGTTGGATATAATAATGGAAAGCCAGGTGGTTGGTGCCTTCGTAATCTTCAAGGTTTAAGATGTATTCAACCCATTCGTCATCCAGATAAATATCTTCGATCAAAACTGCATGGTCGTGGAGGTCGTCAACGTTGTGATAGAGCTCATCCATGATCAGCACCCGCAGATGTTCTCTCACTCCGTCAGGCGCTCTGTGTGATTTACCCATGAAGATCAATTCATTGGCTTCCGGATTATCCATATTGATGGCCGGGGTGATCAGCCATTCGTCGGCCGTGAATCCGGTACCGGATCCCTGGTACGACCTGGCGGAATAATCTCCTACAAATGAATGCACGTCGGTATGCTGCCAGTAGCTTGCTGAAGTCACAACTGTCCAGCCTTCCGGGGCTTCTGGTGCATCCGGGTCGTCCGGATCAGTAACCCAGTCGTCTTCAAAATTTTCAGTCCATGGGAAGGTGTTCACAACATCGTCGGGGATATCTTCTTCTACTTCTGTAATGTATCTTGTAACGAAGAAATCCCAGCTTCCTTCTGTGGGGAAACTTTCTCCACCGGCTTCAAATGTGCCCAGAAAGCGCCCCATGAAATAAGCATCGCCATCCTGGTTAACACCCATGGTGCCCAAAATCTCGTTCCCTTCGCCACCAAAGGCTCCTGCATCAACAAAGCTGCCATCTTCAGGGTCCATTAATGCATAAAAAATATCCCTTGATTCGTCATTCGAGCTTAAGGTGATATCATCGTTCAACTCCATTGTGCCAATAAATTCTCCTCCCACATACAGGATATCTCCCACAAAAGAGACAGACTTTGCCAATGCATTTTCGTCTTCATCGCCAAAAAACTTACTCCAGACCAGGTTGCGATCTTCGTCCAGTTTGATCACAAAGGCATCGGTACGCATTGGGTTTGATGGCTCAAAAGTCGTATCATCGTCCCAGGTCAGGGTGGTTCTGTTTGCACCTGCAATATACAGGTTGCCCTCATCATCGAATTGCATATCCCAGAAATTGGCCTGGTTGGTATCGTCGGTGTAGACATGATGGTCCCAGGCATAAGTTCCGTCGGGTTCTACCTCGATAAGCGCTATTCCACCGCCATCATTTTCGTAATGTACGTCATTAACGGTCAGCTCTTCGTTATAGCGAACGGCGAAAAGGATATTGCCATCATCGGTAACGGTAATGGCTTCCCCTCTGTCGTCGCCTTCGTGCGTGGAAATCCAGTGCCATTGATAAGCTCCGAGTGCGTCAAATTTCACAACCAGTGCATGGAAGTTAGTTCCACCGCTGCCTTCAGGGTCCACGACGGTTCCATCGATGTCGATGTCTGTACGAAACTGTGTGGTCACGTAAACGGCACCCGCATCGTCCACAACCAGGTTATTTGCACTTCCTGTCGGAATGATGCCGGCAGCGTGGCTCGACTCCATTTTCTTTACCCACTGCAGCACGCCGTTGTCAGAATACTTGGCTACAAAAGCAGCGCGGGTATCTGAGTTCATTACGGTTTCCGTAAAATCGGCGGAGCTGAATGTGGCTTCTCCCCGAAAATCGCCAAACAGATACACGTAATCATTCTTCCAGGCGGTTTTAAACCCGCTTGCACCGGTTACTCCATCGGCTTCTGCAGTTACAGCCCAGATAACTTCTTCGTCCGGCGAAAGTTTGACAAGAAACATCGTGTTTTGGCCGCTTTCCGGGTCGAAGGTCTCATCAAAGATGGTCATGTCGTTACGGAAATGGCCGCTGATGTATGCATTGCCATCATCGTCAACCGTAACCCCTTCGCCAAAATCGCCCATAGCGCCTCCGGCTGTTTCTGCCCAGTCAAAGACCAATTGCTGGGCGAAAAGCGACCCGGCAGCAAAAAACACTGCCAGTAATAGCGTAAAAAAATTCTTCATAGCTAAGTAGATTTGGTTAATAATTGGGATGGTAAAACAATTGCAACTGTTTTATGAGAAATTCTGTCGAAAAAGATTAAATAATCTCGATTCATTTCATTAATTGCTGTTCAAATATAGGTAAAAACAAGGTAATTGTCAAGTCTGTTTTTCATGCTGAACAAAACGGTAAAGTAATTTTTCTTTGTCTGCTTTGGCAATCAAAGGTCCTGTATCCAAAATAATAAAGCGAATCGCTGCATCAGACAGTCTTTAGCTGATGGTGATATGACCAGGATCTGTTGCGGGTAAAAACTCAAGGTCCTTTTCATTGGATTAAGCTTATTTATTTTTCCAAATTCAATATCTTTACGCAATTAACCCTGCAGGGCAAATGCGGGGCTGTGATTTTGACGTTTCGACTTATTGCTTTTGTTCTTATATCCTTATGTCACTTTTACCAATAAAATCAGTATACCATGAAAAAAATTACATTATTGGTTGTCTTGCATGTATTGCTGTCTTCATTATTGCTAAAGCCAAACACGGCTAATGCCATCGGGGGATTTGATTCCTTTCATTTCCGGAACGAGTTTCTGATGACCTCGCCGGGGGCGATGGGGTTTGGCTTATATGGTTATGCCAACCCTGCCATTCTGAACTATGTCACCCATCCTGACATCACCTTTGCATGGTCGGACAACGACATGGGTTTATCGGATTTCAGCCGCTGGGGTGTCTTTGTTGGTATTCCGAATACCGGGTTTGCGGTTCACCGGTTGAGCCTGGAAGGGTATGCTGTGATTGACTACCGGCTGTCAACGGCTTTTGGTAACGAACGTTTTGCCTCAGGCTTGAGTGTGGGTTGGTCGGGCGGTGACACCGATTTTTTTGGTCGCGAAACAAACCTGACTTTCGGCAACTTATTCCGGCCTTCGCAATATTTGTCGATTGGTTTGATGGGAACCTTCCTGACCGATTTTGACGATTACGAGGGGGTGATCGATCTGGCGATACGACCGTTTGGCAATGAGCGCCTGGCTGTTTTTGGGGATTATGCCTTGCGTAAGGATATGGATATGGGCGACGGGATGTGGAGTGCAGGGGTGGCTGTGGAAGCCCTTCCCGGCCTGCGTTTTACCGGAAGGTATTTCGACCACGAGGCCTTTACCTTTGGTGTGCAGCTAAGCCTGGGGCGCATTGGCTTTTCTGCCCAGGGCGGCTTTGATGACTCTTTCAGTCACACGCATAACACCTATGCGGTTCGTGTGGGTGCGTATGACCGGAATGTGATCGATGATCGCCTGCGCGAGCCCTCATACTTCGTGGAACTGAATCTTTCGAGGCCCATGCGCTACCAGCGATACAGGCTTTTTGACAATGCGAATTCGTTGCGCAGGACCCTGGATGCCATTGATGCGGCGGCAGAAGACCCCCGTGTTTCCGGCATGGTGATCAATGCCTCCGGAATGGCCCTCAATCCGGCTATGACCTGGGAGATAAGGCAGCAGCTACAGGCCTTCCGCGATACGGGAAAGCAGGTAATTGTCTTCACGGATAATGCCTCCATGAACCAGTACCACCTGATCTCCGTGGCCGATCACATCGTGCTAGATCCGCAGGGAAGCTTGATGCTGCCGGGCTACATGATGGGAAACGTGTACCTCAACGACATGCTTCAAAAGCTTGGCATTGGTGTGGATGAGTGGCGCTACCACGAGTATAAGTCCGGTTTTGAAGCCCTTTCGCGCAACCAAATGAGCGATGAAGACCGCGAACAAAGGCAATTGCTGGTGGATAACATGTATGAACTGGCCAAACAAGACATTACCTCCAGCCGGGGAATCTCAGACGAAGAGTACGAAAGGCTTGTGAACGAGATGGTCTTCTTCAACGGTGATGATGCTATGGAACATGGCCTTGTGGACAAGCTGGGCCGGTGGACGGCAAAAGGCGATATTATTGAAGAGCTTACCGGGGAAGAACCTGCTATGCTTGCAACGAATAATCTGCAGCGGTATCAGTTGCCGCGCGACAATTACTGGGGCCGTAAGCCTGAGATAGCTGTGATATATGCAGTGGGCCCGGTAGACATGGATGCCGGCATGCGCGCCAGGTCGCTCGCAGAAGATGTCAAAAAGGCCCGTAAAGACAACAACGTCAAAGCGATCGTTTTCCGCGTGGAGTCGCCGGGTGGCTCTCCCCTGGCTTCGGATGTGCTTGCCGAACAACTTCTGCTTGCCAAAGAAGACAAGCCCGTGCTGATCAGCCAGGGTGCGCTCGCTGCTTCCGGAGGATACTGGCTGTCGATGTACGGCGATACCATTGTGGCTGCTCCAAATACCATTACCGGTTCCATCGGGGTGATTGCCGGTTTCTTTTATGACGAAGGCATCAAGGAGCGCGTGGGATACGAGACCGATTTTGTCAAACAGGGCGACATGGCTGCGATGGGCTTTGGGATTCCGGTGCCGCTCCTGGGAATCCCCATAATGGATAAACCTTTTGACGACAAAGAGGAGGAACTGGTGAGAAACATGATCGGCGGGCTCTATGAAACTTTCGTGAAAGAAGTGGCTGAATCCAGGGGAATGACCTTCGATGAGACGGATGTAATTTCCCGAGGCCGTGTCTGGTCGGGAACAGATGCCAAAGAGATTGGATTGGTGGATGCCATTGGCGGTTTGCAGCACACCATCAACATGGCACTGGAAGCTTCAGGCATCGGCGTGGATGGCGAATACGAGGTCGTCGAATATCCCGAACCGGGGCTGTTTGCCTTCAGCGGACTGGCATCGCGTCTATTGGGAATTGAGAGCAAAACGAGTATTGAAGAAGACCCTGCCGTGAAACATATCATGTGGCGCGCCCGGAACCAGGGAAAACCCATGCTGATCCTTCCTATGGAGTATATGCATGATTTTCTGTATGCGGAGTGAGGACGGTAATGGTTGCTGCCTATTGGCTTTTGGCTATTGACTTTTAGCTGTTGGCTTTTAGCTATTGGCTGTTTGCTGTTAGCTTTCGGCTTTAGGTTGCAGGCTTGAGGTTGTTAGCTGCTTGTTGGTTTTTGGCAGTTTTGAGGTTTGATCTTGCCTGGGATATTTGTTTGCATCAAAGATTTAATCTCCATGGGGCGGGTTCTGCTCTGACACGCCCAGGCATTTGAACACCTCTTCCAAACCTTCTTCTGTTTCGGAGAGGATGACCAGTCTGTCGCCGGCTCTCAGCTTCGTGTTTCCGTTTGGTGTGATGTATTTGTCGCCGCGCTTAATCATGGCAATGATGGCATGCGGCGGAAAATGCAGATCAACGATTTGTTTGCCGTCTGCGCATGCCCTGGGCGGAATCGTTACTTCCACCATAGAGGATTTCATTTGTTCAGTCAGCAGCATATCTGACGGCTCACGGCGTTTTACGCGCTCAGGAAGCGCCACGTGCAGCCAGCGTGCCAGCAAGGGAAGGGTGGTTCCCTGGATGATCACGGAGGTGACCGACACGAAAAATACCACGTTGAAGATCATGTCGGCTTTTTCAATGCCTGCAAGCAGGGGATAGGTGGCGAACACGATGGGCACGGCACCCCTTAGTCCCACCCAGGAAATGTAAAGGCGGTTGCGCATCCGCATGCGGAAAAATGCCAGGCTGATCATCACGCTCAACGGCCTTGCCACCAGGATCAGGAAAAAGGAGATCAGCAGGCCTATGCCGATGATTGGGATAATGTCAGAAGGAAAAACCAGCAATCCCAGCGTTAAAAAGAGTACGATCTGGAAGAGCCAGGCCAGCCCGTCGAACACCTTCAAAATGGTTTTTTTGTGGATCAGGTCCTGGTTGCCAAGGTAAACAGCGCAAATGTAAACGGCCAGAAACCCGTTCCCGCCAAGAAAATCGGTAGCAGAGAAGGTGAAAAACATCATGGCGATCACCAGCACCGGGTAAAGCCCTTCAAAGTCCAGCCTGATCTTGTTGATCATGAACTTGCTGAGCAGCCCGAAAGCATATCCGGCAATCCCGCCAAGCGCCATTTGCTGGAAAAACACGGGGAGGACCGTCAGCAGGTTCTGATCCTGGTTCACGACCAGTCCCAGGAAAACAAGGACCAGCACATAGGCCATGGGGTCGTTACTGCCGCTTTCAAACTCGAGCGTTGAGCGCAAATTTCCTTTCAGTGCCAGCTTCTGGGATCTCAGGATGGAAAATACTGCCGCGGCATCCGTCGATGATACGATGGCCCCCAGCAGTAAACCTTCATAAATGGTGAAGTCGGTAAGGAGCCAGACAAAGGTGCCCAGCGTGATGGCTGTGAGCAACACGCCAAGGGTGGAGAGTGAAAACCCCTTCCAGAAACAGGATTTTATGGAAGTCCAGTGGGTGTCCAGGCCTCCTGAGAAAAGGATGAAGTTGAGGGATACAATGCCAATGAAGCGCGCAATCGCCGGATTATCGAAGTGAATGCCCCCGATGCCTTCCGACCCTGCCAGCATCCCGATCCCAAGGAACAGGATCAACGTCGGCACCCCAAAACGATAGGATGTCTTACCTGCAAACAGACTGATCAATAAGAGGATGGACCCGATCAGAAGAATATTCTCAATGCCTAAATTCATGCGGTTTCTTCTTACTGCAAAAATAACAATTATCGCGCAGAGTTAGTAATATGTTTGTAGTTTTGCAACTGTTTAATATTGAGATGTTTATGTTCTTGACAAAAGATTAGGGTTTGTGTTGCAACTGTTTGAGGTTTGATGTTTGAAGTTTGAGGTTACCCGGGGCAACTTAAAACCAATTCACGCCCAATGAAAATAATCATACTCCTGCTTGTCAATTCTTTGGTATGGAGGTTTCATTTTTTTTTGCCTGCGGATGAAAGGTTTGATTGGTTACGGGTTAAGGGCAATGCGTTTTTAGCCATTCAATAGGTTAATCTTCAGATGATCTGTGTTGCTAAGGGACTACACTGATCCGTTTCGAAAAAATGCCGTGTTTGGTGGTAATCCTGGCAAGATAAATACCCCTCGTGAATGTGGAAACATCCAGGCGAACCGTGTTGTGGCCCGTTTTTTCTGAGTAAACCTCCTGGCCGGCGATATCATATAAGGCCACCTGGTTGATTTGTTCTTCGCTGCTGATGTGCAGGTATGTCCGTGCCGGGTTCGGATAAACTTTCAACTCCACTGTTTCGGCAAACTCAACCGGGGTGGTGATGCTTACGACGGCTTCTCCTGCCATCATTTCGGCGCAATGAGCCATGCCGTTGATGGCTTCGGCGGTGTACACGCCTTCGCCGAAAAGTCCGAAAGAAAGCGGATCTCCTGTTCCGGCTTTTTCTGCCACCGCGGTTTCCCCGTCACGGATCAGAAAATAGTTCACGCCTGTTTCACTGCCGCTTAACCCCACTTCCACGCCTTCACTTTCGTTGTCATATGTGCCGCCCCCGGTGACTTCAAAGACCATTGGAGTGGGCACCAGCTGTACCTCGATGGTATCCGTTGCCATATCGCAAGGCCCATCAGGGTCTTCGGCGTTCACAAAATACAGGCCTTCTTCATCGTAAGGGCCAAAAACAAGTTCATCGCCAGTTCCTTCCACAGGTTCTGATACGACAGCATCATTTTTCCAAAGCGTATAGAAAATCCCGGATTCGGAGCTGCTGAGGATGAAGTCAATGGAAGGGGACTCCTGGCAAAAGACGCCTTCCGCGGAAAGTTCAAAGGCCGCCGGGACGTCGCCGTGCATAAACACTTCCACCGTATCCATTCCGGGCAGGCCGTTAGGGTTTTGCACCACTGCCTTAAACTTTCCGGGATCAAAAACAGTAAATTCCGGCTCTTCCGAGACCACCTCACTGGAAAGCAGATCGATCCAGGTGTATGTATACCCTTCGACGAATCCCAGGTCGAAGGTATGGCCCTGGCCCGGGCAGATGTGCACGTCGTCGCCGAGATCTACCACCGGTGGATCGGCGTAAACCAGGGAAAGGTCGTCTATGATCAGTTCGCTGCCATCCGTCATGTCAGGAGAGGCAGAGGATATGATGATGACATTCATCGAGTCCGGTTCTTCATAGCTGAGGTAGTAGATTTCGAAACCGAACTCCTCATAATCGGATTCGGGGGTTAACTCTCTTAATCCAAAAGCAATGGTGTCCTTGTTGCTGGTTTGTTCATTATACCGTGTGAGCAGCAGCCCAATGACACCAAAATCGTTTCCTGTGGTCGAATACTTGTAGAAGCCGCCCAGGCCGGAGGGCCTTTCCGTGAAAGGGATTCCGATGAATTCAGAGGCTTCGGGGTTTTCAATGTTTACGATAAGCTCTCCCAGGGTAAGCACTCCGGGTACGATCTGTCCCAGCACGGAGCCGGTGGTCACTTGCGCGGCATAGTTACCGGTATGGCTGTCGGTTGTTTGTGATACCGTAGTGAGAAAGAACGGAAACCCGGACGTTTCCTCATTGGGCGAATCCCAGAATTCGGGATTGCCAAAATTGTTGGGCGGCCAGCTTTCAAAATCTCCGTTGGGAATTTCCTGCTGTGCGTGGGTTAGGGTTTGGAATGCGAGGAAAGCAATAGTGATGAGTAATTTTCGGAAACAGATCATGTCCATTGTTTTGATGATGAATAAAAGATAAACACCGGGGTGGATAATAAGGTTTACTTATCCGCATTCCAATATATCGTGTTTTTATAAGATAACCGGTGTACCTCATCCGGGTCAAATTCGCACAACAGTTTGGTGTTTGTTTGGAATCCCCGGGCTTTTTGGCCGGGTTTTGCTGATTTCCGGAGCGGGTTCAACAGATATTCGGGGCATTGCTGAAGGGTGGTTGGGTAAACCCCCGGGCTCCTTGAAATCTAATAGGATCGACTGTGTTTGCAGGGTACCCTGTCAGCAAATGCCCGTGATCAAATGCAGGAAAAAATAGCTTTCTGAGCATGGGCATGATTGCAGTAATTGATTATTTTTACCAGTAATTATCATTTTCAAAAGATCCTGACCCCATGAAAGAAAAGATTTCTGAAAAGCTGCGGGTACTTATGATTGATGCTTCTAATGGATTTTACCGCATACAAAAGTATCCTGTAGGAGATTTTTTTGGCCCGGTTGATTTAGGAATTCACCTCTCTTATAAATACAACAGCCTGAATATCGGTGCAGGGCTATTGGCTGGCTCCATCTTCCCGGGTTCCAACAGATTGATATTTACCGGGATTTCGCCTTCCTGGCACGGTTTCTTTATCTCTTCCATGGGTGGCGCTGCTTTGGTTTTCGATAACCTGGGGGTTAATATGTTCTCGATCATTGGGAAAGCCGAAAAACCCGCTATCCTTTACCTGAATCGTAATCACGGCGAAGAAGTGGAGGTGGAGTTTCTCCCGGTGCATCCGGAAACTGTATGGGAAACCGGCAGGGGCGGAGTGTATGGCGTGATGCAATATGCGCTGGACAAATTTTCGTCACGCTATGAAAAAGAGCCTCGTGTACTGGCTGTGGGGCCCGCTGCCCTCCACACAGATAACGGTGCCATTGCATCCGCACCGGTAAAAAAAGGTGACTTAACGCCTGTAGACTGCTGGGCCGGACGCGGGGGGTTTGGTACCAAGCTTCTGCAACAGCACGGTATCGTAGGGATCATTTACGGTGGTACCTGGGTGGATGAAGACTTCCGGGATCGCAACGTGGCCGACCAGTGGTTTCACGACCGGTATCAGAAAAAGATGGCGGCCAAAGACATGGAGGCTACCACCAAATACAGGTATGATCCGGCCTTTAACACAGGAGGTACCTTTGGGGTCAATTTTGCCACGATGAACGAGCGGATCATTGCTTTTAACTACCGGACGCTATATATGTCAAAAGAGGAGCGCCTTGATCTGCATAAGCGCTTTGTTCTGGATCATTACCTCAAACAGTTTAACGAGGAGACCATAGAGAAAAAACAGCAAAAAAACTGCGGTGAACCCTGCGTGGCGGTTTGCAAGAAAATGCACAACCATTTTAAAAAGGATTATGAACCCTATCAGACTATGGGCCCTTTGTGCGGGGTGTTTGACCAGCGGGCGGCCGAGTTGCTCAACGGCAAGGCCGACAGCTACGGTTTTGATGCGATCTCAGTGGGAGGCGTGCTCTCCTGGCTCATGGATTGTATGGCAGATGATCTGATCAAACCAAAGGAGTTAGGTGTAAAGCATAAGCCAAGGTTTTCAGCAGAAAACTTTGATGTAGTGAAAGACTCCATGCACAACGCCAAAATAGGTGCTGCCTTGCTGGATGAAATGGTAAAAGAAGGAGGCGCGGTTGACCTCTCCCTGGGTGCCCGAAAGCTGGCCAGGCGACTCTCCCGCGAAAAAGGAGTGGAGGTGATGGATCGTTTTGTACATATTGGCTTTGCGCGCCAGGGATGGATGGTGCCCAACCAGTACTGGACGCCCGGCGTGCTTTCTCCAATGGCCATCATGGGAAAATATTACATGGTATACGGCAAGGAGTTTATCCCACCGCGCGAGTTGGGCAGACAGAATGCCGAACGCATGATCCAGGAGCTTATGATGGACAACCTGGGGTTTTGCCGCTTTCATCGTGCCTGGGCTGAGGACATCATGCCCGATGTCATGGAAAAACTGTACGGCCAGCGCGAGGAATTCATGCAGAAACTTAAACTTACAGCTACCCGCATCAATAGCCGCAATGCCTCCATCTTTTGGGAACCGGAACGTAACGTGGATTTCGTGTATCGCTTCCTTAAGAAAAAAGCTGAGGAAGACGGCGTAAATGATCCGGATCTTAAAAAGTGGATCAAAGCTTTTGAAAAAGATAAGTTTGAGGCCGGACTGGAGTTCTGGTATGAGATACATAAGGGCATACATGAAAGCCTGAGGGAGTTTCACTGATGTGTATCAGGATTGCAGATCTTTGATCAGGCGAACGATACAGTTGCCTGACAAGGAAGATCTTCGCAGATATAAGTTTTGTGGGTGCCTGTTTTTTGCCCTGGTTAAGAATTCACTGTCAAACTAATGGCATAATATGGTTTGTTATGATATTGAGATCTTACCCGCCGGATCCGGAGATGTGCCGGCCCTGGTGAAGGTTGGCCGCCAGACTTTTTTTGAGACCTTTCACAAAACCATTGCGGAAGAGAACCTTTTGCACTACCTGGACGAGAGTTTTCATCCCGATCGCATGTTAAAGGAAGTGAGCCATCCGGAATCCCATTTTTACCTGGCCCGGATCAATGGGACGGTAGCGGGATATCTGAAAGTCAACACCGGCAAGGCACAGACCGAGCCACAGAACGAGAAGGCCCTTGAGGTGGAGCGGATCTATGTGAAAAAGGAATGGCACGGCAAGTCGGTGGGTCAGGCTTTGATGGATCATGCCCTTAAGATCGCCAGAAATAAAAAGGCCACCTACGTTTGGCTGGGCGTTTGGCCGAAAAATTACCGGGCTGTGCGATTCTATCAAAAGTATGGCTTCGAGGTCTTTGATACGCATACCTTTCATACTGCCGGGGAGTATCAGACCGATTACCTCATGAAGCTGCCGATGATTGATTGATTTGGTTTGTTAATTCCGGTTTATAAGATTTTCGGTGTGAAGCCTTCCGGGTTAAGCACCTCTATTTTCTGCCCTGATTGTGTAAGCAACAGGAAACCCATTTCTAAAGCCTTTTCTGCTGCGTTTTTCGCTATAGTCATACCGGCAACGGCACCTACGACTTTTCGCCTGGCATATTCGGGATAGAGCACTTTAAACACTGGCAGCTTCCGGTTGTGGAAACGAATCACATCCGCGCTGTGGAGTTTGTGTTTTACTTCTATGACCACAACTGTATCATTGCTTACGAGGACCACATCATACTGCCCTTCCAGCTTTCCTCTTTTTCTGCGAAAACTTTCCACCTGGTCTATGGGGATCCCGGCCAGCGCTGTCATGTTTTCCAGCGCTCCCCGGAAATAATCTTCCGCAAGCTCCCCGACGTTCATGCCTAATCCGCCAATATATTTTGACAGACGCGTCATGAGTTCCTCTGTTTTCCTGAACCTCCTGTCGGTCTCCTGAAACATCATCCACACCTTTTCGAAGGTTAATGGCGGCTGATAAGAACTCGTGGGCTCATTTAGCTGATTGTTATCCTGATCAGATAGCATGGCCTGTTTTTTATTCAAAAATAAACAAGGCTGAGTTGAAAAACAATCCCTTTTGCTATTTATTTTCTTAATTGTCAGATATTTGGGTTAAGCGGTATTTGACTTCAATATCTCGTAACGGCATGTTCAATTACGGCATAATACATCTTGCTATTTAAAAACTACTAATCCGACTTTGATAATGAATAACCATTTTTTTGGATAAAACTGACAATAATACCCGGTTTTCTTCGGGTAAAAATTTGAGAAGCCATAAAAAAGCCGTTCACGTATTTCCGTCAACGGCTAAATAGCAATGTGGGACGTGCTGGAATCGAACCAGCGACCTCATGCCTGTCAAGCATGCGCTCTGAACCAACTGAGCTAACGCCCCGTAATGCAAGCGATCAATTGGTGGTGCAAAGATATATAAAAATCAAAAATTCAAAACGAAATGGAAATGAACATTTTGCTTTGTCATTAGGTTTCATTCTGGAAGGTTAATGTAAACACTGTTTGAGAAAATGCGTTTCGCATGGCAAAGCAACATCCTGATAATTCTTTTTTGAGGCCAAAATTTCTGAAGTGGCTTTTGATTGGTTCGGCAGCCAGCTTCATCCTCGTATATGTTTTTTCCTCAAGTTTGTTTGTTCGCCCCCTGTACCGTGCAGAAGCTGTTATTTTTGTTCCGCTTACCCTTTTTTCTCAGCAATTTGATCAGCAAGGCATTGGTTTTGCTTCCGATGATGAGATCGACGGGCATATCCAGATGTTACAGTCAACGCGTTTGCTTGACAGCCTGGCCCTGAATCACGATCTGGCCACGAGATATGAAATCGATCGCAGCGAACCAGGTGGGAGTCAACGCCTTCATCAGAAAATAAGATCCAGGATAGACATCGGGAAAACCAGGTACAACTCGGTTTCCGTGAGGGTTTCAGATCCGGACCCAGCAAGGGCAGCTGCGATGGCTAATGACATAGTGCGACTTGGCGATGTGATCAAGGAAGATTTGCTCCTGGAGAACCGGTTGGCTGCCTATGCCTTTTCCCGTGACCTGTATCAGCAAAAGCTCCAGGAAGTTGAATTGCTGGAAGAACAGATGGCGGTTATGGACACGGTGACCGGTAACAGGCCGGCTTCAGGTCGATTCGGAGCATACCGAGACCAGGTTACTTACGAGTCGCAGGTATGGGAACTCAACGAGCGGCGTAACAGGTATGAAACACTGCGGAAGAGCCTTGATGTGCCTCTTCCCCAAAGCTATGTCGTGTCTGCTGCCAGTGAACCGTTTAAACCTGCCTGGCCCCCACGCCTTATCCTGGCAGCGGCAGCGGCTGTAATATTTGCCGTGCTGTTTTTTGCCATCGAATTAGTCAGGAAAGATGTTTACCAGGCTTAAAACCATCCATCCCCATAAGATCATTGTCCCGGCACTGGTTGGGAGTATTGTACTGTCCTGGCTGCTGGCATCCCGGCAACCAATGCTGGCTTTGCCTTTGATAGCTGCTTTTTCTGTCTTTCTGGCCTATATGTTGGTGTTATACAACCTTGAGCCTGCTTACATGAAGGCGATCGCCTTTCTGCTGCCCTTTTCCACCCCTGTTCCCTTCCTGGAAGGCTCCATGATCCGCTTGCCCACTGAACCCATGATCGGACTGGCCCTTATCATGCTGCCCCTTTTTCTCCTGAAAGAAAGAACGCCACCATACACCCCTTTATGGAAGGAAATTTTGTATGTCATCCCCCTGTTTGGTGTTTATCTTTTCAGTACCTTTTTCTCTGAGATGTTCGTAGTATCCCTCAAGTTTTCTTTGGTAAACATCGCATATGTGTTGGTGTTTTATGTGTTTTTGCTGCACCTGTTCAGGAAAGATGACCGCCTCTTTCCTGACATGCTCAAGCTTTATGGGATGGGTTTTGTGCTGGTCTTCTTGTGGTCACTCTACCAGTATGGGCAATACGACTGGAACCCCCTGGTTTTGCGGGGAATCTTCCGGCCCTTTTATAACGACCACACCATTTTTGGTGCTTCGGCAGCCTTGCTGGCTGTTCTGGCCATTGGACCGGGCATGCGCCGGAGAAGCGTTCGTGGTTTCATCTTTAGTGGGGTGGCAGGAATATTTTTTCTTGTGGCCGTGTTTTACAGCACAAGCCGGGGAGCGATGCTCAGCCTTGTAGTTGCCGCTTTTGTGGCCATTATCATGTGGCTAAAACCACGTCCCCTGATTGTCGTGACAGTCTTTGTATTACTCCTGATTTCAGGATATGCACTGTACCCTGGTTTGCGCGATCGCATCGAAAAAACGGACGTTCTTTCTTATGAGACCGGGGCTGGTGTGGTGGATCGCACCCGTTCCGTGGCCAATGTCTCCACGGATGTATCCAATGTAGAGCGACTTAACCGCTGGGTGTCGGCCTGGAGGATGTTCCGGGAACGGCCGCTTACCGGATTTGGGCCTGGTACTTATCAGTTTGTCTACATCCCTTACCAGGAAGAACGGCTGATGAACCGTTTAACCGTCACAGACCCGTACAATCCTCCGGAGGGATCAGGAGGTACGGCCCATTCTGAATACCTGCTCTTGTTAAGCGAAACGGGCATCATGGGCCTCATGGCCTTTTTACTGATCCTGGTCCGCTGGTCACGGCTCGCGGTGCGCCGCTGGCGTGATCATCCCCACAGGAATGCTATGGCAGTCGCCCTGGTGGCCCTCAGCACCTATTTTTTTCACGCGCTCGTGAATAATTTTCTGACCACGGATAAGATGGCTTTCCTTTTTTGGGGGACAGCCGCGTGGCTCGTGGCTGTGTATCACCGGGGCGGTAAGGTTGGGGTGAGTTGTGGCGTTGAGGGGAGGGAGGGGATAAGGAAAATGAAGAATGAAGAATGAAAATGAAGAATGAAGAATGAAAAATGAAGAATGAAAAATGAAGAATGAAGAATGAAGAATGAAAAATGAAGAATGAAAAAATGAATGAAGAATGAAGAATGAATTTGTAAACGAAAATCAGGATGGATAAAGAGGATGCAGGGAACAGAAAGCTAGTAGGGACAAATTAGTGGATTATTAGTGGAAAGAAGTAACGCATGGAGAGATGAGACAACGAAATGTTTGGGTTCTTGGAGGAACCGGGTATATTGGCAGTGCGCTGGTCAGGCACCTTGCTGCTGACCCTGCAAACCGTCTGCACGTGTTGATACATCGTTCTGCGCCCTATAGAGCGTTGGAAGGCTTCAATACGTTTACCGGGAGTCTCTCTGCTATTGACCCGCTTTGGTTTGAGAGATATCCTCCCGATGTGCTGTTTCACCTGGCCCGACCCGCGGGCAGCCGTCGTATCACGAGGGCGTGGGCATCTTATCGTGGTGAAAAGGCAAATCGACGGCTGGCAGGGTTGCTCGCCCGGCTGGAAAAGCCTCCCGTGGTTGTCTATGTTTCCGGCTCGCTCCTGTATGGGCCGCGTGCGGCCGATGACCCGGCTTTTGAAGATAGCCCGCTTGCACCGGCAGCTTTTGCCGGATATTATCATCGCAACGAAAAGCCCTGGCTGGAAGCGCAGGATGAGGGGTTGCTGGATGTCCGTTTTGCTCGTCCAGCCTGGATTATGGGCCCTGCATCGTGGTTCAGGAAGTTTTTTTACGAGCCCATGATGCGCAGCGGGAAAGTGCCATATTATGGCGACGGCCTGCAGCTGATGTCTTTGATCCACCTGGACGACTGTGCCAGGATGATCGATGGTCTTGCTTTTCACGGGAAACAAGGGAAAAACCTGAATGTATTTTCCGGGGAGCCTCTGACGCAAAGACATTTTGCGGATATTCTGGCAAACCTGTCCGGACTGGAAAAAGAACAGGTGACGTATGCCGAAACCATCAGGCGCTACGGCAAAACAGCCGCACGGGCCCTGACAACCTCTATTCCCCTTTCAACTCATTATCCCGAAGTCGCCCAAAAAGCGGGTATAGAGTTTCCTGAACATGATCAGATCATTTCAGCAGCAAGCAACTTCAAGTCTGCAACATGAAGTTTATACTCGTCCAGATCAGCGCTTCTGCAGGGATTTGAGATCAGGCTTCTCAAAGACGAAGAGCGTATACTCTCCCCACGACCAAAGAAAGGTCTTGTTCAGCATCTTGTCGGTTTTCCAGAGGTAAGGGCTGAACCTCCTGACCAGCCTGTTCATTCTGTGATAGTACCAGGCCGGATGGATGATGCTGTATCCCTTTTGCCTGACCAGGGAGAACTGTGAGAAGGCCTTGCGGATGGCTCCCGGCGCATAACATCTGCTGGGCAGGTACTGGGTAGGCGAATATCCGCCCCATTCCTTTTTGTGGCGTGCAAAAGCTG
>SL_5KL_010_SEDDRAFT_10000959_pt1 | contig 18092 bp, 15 predicted proteins | sample SodLakKL_010_SED_FD_9118 | JGI IMG/M metagenome (IMG submission 9118)
GGAGGAGCTGCTCTTCTCCGGATGGAACTGGCATCCGTAGGTGTTCTTAAAACGGAACAACGACGGGAACAGGCTCTCATAGTAGGTGGAGCCGACGATCACCGTCGTGTCAGCGGGGGAGGCGCGGTAGGAATGGGCGAAATAGAAGTAACGGCCGTCGACCCCGTCCAGAATGGGGTCGTTGCCGTCCACGTCATTCCACCCCATATGGGGCAGGCTGCCCGCCTCCAACGGGACCACGCTGCCGTCGATGAATCCGAGCCCCGGGGAGCTGCCCTCGGCGCTCCCCTCGAACAGGATATGCATGCCGATGCAGACCCCCAGCGCGGGGACGCCGCTATCCAGCCGCTCGACTATCCTCTCCTGGAAGGGGAGCAGGCGCTCCATGGTGCGGCTGAACGCCCCCACGCCTGGGAGCACGATGCAGTCCGCCTCGGCGAGTTTGGACATGTCCTCCACCTCCGTTACCTCGGCGCCGCAGATCTCCAGGGCCTTCCGTATGGAGTGGAGGTTGCCCACGCCGTAGTCGGCCAGCGATACTTTCAGAGTCATCCCGTAAGCTCCTCGCACGCATGCAGCAGCCTGTCGTTCATCTCCGCGGTGCCCACGGTGAAGCGGACGCAGCCCTCCAAGCGGCGCCGGTGGCCGAAGTCCCGCACCAGTATGCCGCGCTCCTTCAGCCCCTCCACCAGCGAACGGTGGTCCACCGGACTGCGGGCAAGGATGAAATTGGCGTCGCTGGGGAAGCAGTGGAAGCCCATGCCTTCCAGCCCGTCCGCCAGCTTCGGACGGTTCCTCTCCGTCATCTCCACCGTCCTCCTGATGAAATCCTGGTCCTCCAGGGCGGCGACGGCCGCCCTTTCGCTCAGCATGTTGAGGGAATAGGGGATCCTGATGCAGGTCATCATCTCCGCCGCGGCGGCCCCGCAGGCGCAGTAACCGACACGCAGCCCCGCCATGGCGTAAGCCTTGGAGAAGGTGCGGGTGACGATGAGGTTGTCGTGCTCCTCCACCAGGGGTATGAATGAGGGGCCGCAGTACTCGCCGTACGCCTCATCGATGACCACAGGGCAGTCGCTGTCCTCGATTATGCGCAACAGGTCCTCGCGGCGGAAGGAGTTGCCGGTGGGGTTGTTGGGCGAGGGGATCATGATGATGGCCGCGGCGGGGTCGAGCATGGCCTCGACGTCCAGCTGGAAATCGTCATCGAGGTCGACCTTCACCGGGACCCCGCCATGGAGCTCGCTGAAATAGTCGTAGATGGAGTAGGAGGGATAGGGCATGACGGCCAGGTCGCCCTTGTCCGTGAAGGTCTTGAACAGGATGTCGATTATCTCATCTGATCCGGAGCCGGTGACGAAGTTGCCCTCGCTGAGGCCGTGGCACTCGGCCAGCTTCCGCCGCAGCGGACGGGAGTAGGTGTCTGGGTACTGGTTGAAGTCCAGCCCGGCCAGGTCGGCGAGGGCCGCCGCGGCGGCGGGGTTGGGGCCGAGCACGTTGGTGTTGGTGTCCAGGCGCAGGGCGCCATCGGCGTCGGGGCTGTAATAGGGCTTGAAATGCCGGGTGGATCCCCGCATCCACGAGCGGTCCATCATGGCACCAGCCTGTCGATGGGCAGGGTCAGTATGCCCTTGGCGCCCATTGACTTCAAGGAGTTCACCGCGTCGTAGACCTCGCTCTTGTCGATGACGACGTGGATCGCCACCATGTCGTCGCGGCCGGCGATGTTCATGACCGTGGGCCCCGCCATTCCCGGGAAGAGCCTCTCAACCTCCGGCAAGGTGTCGGTCATTATGTCCGCCATGAGGTATTTCTTCTTCTCCGCCAGCAGCACGCTCTCCACCGAGGACGCCAGGTCATTTATCTCCTTGCCCTTGGTCTGCAGGCTCTCCGGGTTGGCGACGATCACCGCCTGGGAATGCATTATGCTGTCCAGCTCCACAAGCCGGTTGGTGCGCAGCGTTGAGCCGCTGGATACAAGGTCGACTATCAGGTCCGCAACGCCGATGTGCGGCGTGATCTCCGCCGCACCGGATATGCGCACGATCTCCACCTTCTTATCGCGGCCGGCGAAGAACTGCCAGGCCAGGTTGGGGAACGAGGTCGCCACCTTTGCCCCCTCGGGGATGTCATCGATGCTGGAGTATCCGGCGGACTCGGGGGCGGCCACCGCCAGACGGCAGTGCCCGAAGTCCAGGTCCAGCACCCATTCCACGTCAAGGTCCGCCTCCAGTATGAGGTCGAGGCCGGTTATGCCCATGTCCACGGTGCCGCTGTGGATGAAGCGGGGGACGTCCTGGGCGCGGACGAACATCACCTCCATGTCCTGGTTGTCGGCGGCGGCATAGAGGCGCCTCCCCCAGTTGATGTCCATCTCCAGCCCTGATTTGCGGAGCAGCTCCAGCGACCTCTCGTTCAGTCTGCCTTTGTTGGGTACGGCCATTCTAAGGGTCATCGCCTCATCTCCTCGCCCATGTCCATATATTCTGCGCCTAAAAAAGGATTACCTTAGATGCTAAGGATCCGTCTGGTTATCAGCTCTCCGCTTTCCTCCACCCTGATGAGGCGGGGAAGGTCCCCTGCCATGGCCAGGCGCTCGCCGATGTTGGCCATCGCCCCCTTGACCCCCTTGGCCTTGGCCACCGCGGCGACGCATTCCTGAAGGTGTGCCGGGTCATCGCTGACGACCATGTTGCCCAGGGCGGTGGCGAAAGCGTCCGCCAGGCTCACGTCCTCGGAGACCACGGTGCACACATGGGACTCGCCCAATGATATGGAGTGCCCCACCTTGGCGGAGGAGCTGCAGACCCCGAGCACCGAGCCGCCGGGGGCGACGGAGAGGCCCAGGTTCCGCAGCGGACCGCCGCTGTGGATGCCCACCGTGACGGGGCGATCGCAGAACAGGGCGATGTCACCGCCGTTGTCCACCACCGCCGTCCTGGCGCCGGCGTCGCGCATCGCCTCCACGGCCTCCCAGGCCACGGTGCCCGCCACCGCCGCCATCGGGCCCACCCCCGCCGAGGCGGCGGCGGAGCACATGCGGCGCACCACACGGTCGTCCGTGACCGCCTCCATGGGCTCGAAGGAGCTGGCGAAGTATGGGTCGGCGGCTATCGCCGCCTCGATGCTCGCGCGTGCCGCGAAGACCGCCTCCTTGCCCGCAGCTATGCAGTCCTCATCGGCGATGATGGTGAGGGCGGTCTCGCCCAGCTCGAAATGCTCCCGGATCACCATAGCTCCAGCTTCATGGCCTTGGGGGAGCAGGCCTGTATGCAGGCCTCGCAGGCGATGCACTTCTCCGGATTGAAGCGGACCTCGTAGCTGTCCATGTCCACATGGAAAGCGTCGGTGGGGCATATCGACACGCATGCGCCGCAGTGTATGCAGCGCCACTCGTCGCGGAAGACGTGACGGTCGAGCTCCCTCATCTCCACGCCCTGCTCCAGTATGTAGGCCTTGGCCTTCTCCAGGGACTCGGTGTCGCCCTCTATGTCCAGCACCAGGCGCCCCCCTCTCTCGTTCACCTTGGCCTGCATGATGTTGGGTATGATGCCGAACTTCTGCACCAGCACCGCTATCACCGGGAGATTAGCATTCTCCGGGGTGAAGGCCAGCAGGTATTTCTTGCGCACGGTCATTCCAACTCCTCCCGGGTGGATATGTTCAGGGGCTTGACCTTGCTCTCGGCGGGCAGCGGCGCCACCGGACGGCTGATCTCGAAGCGGCCCTCATCAAGCCAGGCCTTGAGCTCATCGGCGATGGCCTTGGCCTTGGGGTAGGAGGAGAGCGAGGAGGTCTTGATTTTGCGGTCGAACAGCTCTATGGAGCCGGACCGGAGGTCGGCGTAGCTCACCTCCGCCAGCGTCTTGCGGCGCCGCGACTGCACCGAGTAGTCGATGACCGGGGCGTAGATCTCCTCGTCCCTGATGGCGCAGGCCCGCATTATGTCCTCGTCCAGCACGGGAATGGGGATGCCTATGCCCACCGCGATCGATATGCCGTACTTGTGCACGCTCAGGGCGCGCACGTAGTCGGTGCTCATGCCCTTCAGGTCGCCGATCACCGCCAGGGTCCGGCTGTTGCCCACCGGCACGCCGTTCTTGGTCGGGTGGGAGGTGTTGTACTGCGTCCCCTGCCATGAGACGTAGCCTTCGTTGCCGCCGAGGAATATCCTCGTGCCCAGGCCTATGGTCCGGCACTCAGGGTCGTTGAGCAGGGGCGACAGCTGCCCGGCGGAGCTGTAGGTGGCGTTCTTGTAGCGGGGCAGCAGCTTGCCCATGTAGGTGAACAGCGTCCGCGGCGACGAGTTGACCCCCACCGCGTAGTTCTGATAAGCGTTGCGGGGATTGAACATGTAGGCCTCGTTGAGGGTGTCGAGTGACACGAAGGTCTCGATCTCCTTGCGGGGATAGCAGTCGCTGCCCATCGACTCGGCCCGCAGCTTCACCGCCTTGCCCGCTATCAGGTCCTCTATGACGTGGGCGCCGCCGTAATCCTCGCCGTCACCCTCCATCATCTCGGTGGCGCCGATGTAGCAGTCCACTGCCGCGATGCCGGTGTAGGCCGGCACGTCGTTAAGCCATAGCTTGCCCATCTTTATGGGCGGGTCGGAGTGGCCGAAATTGAGGAAGGCGCCGGAAGAGCACATCGCTCCGAAGGTCCCAGTGGTGACCACGTCCACCTCGGCGGCCGCCTGCTCCACGCCCACGGAGTCCACCAGGCCTATGACCTCCTCCGCGGTCATCACCACGGCGTCGCCCTTGGACAACTTATCGTTGATCTCCTCGTAGCTTCGTTTCATCTTCAACCTCACAGTAGGCCCTTGGCCTTGGCCAGCTCAGCGTTCAGCAACGATCCCCCCGCCCCCCCGCGCAGGGTGTTGTGCGACAGGGCGAACAGCTTGAACCAGTCACCGTCCCGACGGACGCGACCGACGGCCACCGCCATCCCCCTTGCCCTCTCAGGCTCTCCGGCGAACGCGTCCAGGGCGGGCTGGGGCCGGTCGGGCTCCTTCATGACTATGACGGGCCTCTCCGGGGCCGAGGGGAGGCTCATCCCTTCAGGGAGGCCGCGGAACGACTCGAGCGCCGCGACGAACTCCTCCACCTCGGGCGAGGAGTCCATGCGCAGCATCATGGCCTCTAGATGCCCGTCCACCACTGGCACCCGGGCGCAGTTGGCGAGCATGGTGAACTCGGAGTGGACGAAGGCGCCGTTCCAGGAGCCCAGCATCTTCTTTATCTCCGTCTCGATCTTCTCCTCCTCGCCCCCGATGTGGGGTATGATGTTGCCCAGTATGTCCAACGACGGCACCCCCGGGTACCCAGCGCCGGAGATGGCCTGGTAGGTGGTGACGGTCACGATGTCCAGTCCGAAGGCGTCGTCCAGCGCCTTCAGCGGCGGGGCGATGCCGGTGGTGGAGCAGTTGGCGTTGGTCACTATGAAGCCGCCGTTGGCGAACGATTCCTGGTCCTTGACGGCGTCCAGGTGCTCGTGGTTCACCTCCGGTATGAGCAGCGGCACGTCCGGCGACATGCGGTGGGACGAGGCGTTGGAGAAGACCGCCAGCCCGGCCTGGGCCAGTTCGGACTCCATGCCCTTGGCCGCCTCGGAGGGAAGACCGCTGAACGCCAGCCTCGAGGAGGCGGCCACGGTCTTGGCCTCCATCTTCTCGATCGGCATATCCAAGGTGTCGTCGCGGAAGCGGTGGTCCCTTATCCTCAGCACCTCCGCCAGCGTCTTTCCCGCCGACCTCTCGGAGGCGTAGAGGCCCCCGAACTCGAAATAAGGGTGGTCCTCCAATATCTGAATGAATCTCTGCCCGATCATACCGGTCGCGCCAAGAACTGCTACCTTAACCTTTTCCAATAGAAAACCTCCATCGCAGCTAGCTGAATGGGATTCCCATAATGGATGGCTATTTAAAACATCTTTTGTCAGAATTATTCTTATAAGAATAAATAATCTGGTTGAAAACAGCTTATCGGAATAGCTTTTTCTGGCGCTCCAGGGATATCTCCAGTATGGTATGGGCTATCTTCCTGGCGTCCTCCTCGGAGATGTCCACCTCCTTGGATAGCTGGAGGTAGCGCTCCACCACCTTGCTCTCCACCTCGGGGTCGCGGTGCCCTTTGGCCTGACGGCTCTTCTCCTTGCCGAGCTCGTCGGCGACCTCCATGCGGGTCGCGATGAGCTCCACGATCTCCCTATCGATGCTCTCTATCATCTCGCGAAGTTCATCGATTTCAGTCATCAGAGGTCCTCCTGGAGCCTTCGCCGAGGGTCTTCATCATGTTCTCTGTAAAAAAACTTGTTCATGGCCACCGTTCCCCGGTCCGCATCCCCAGCAGCCCCATGTGCCTGAGGAAGCCGGGGCACTCCTCCTCGCATATCCCCGGATTGGAGATGGACGTATCCCCCTCGGAGCTGACGGCGGCGATGATTGCCGCCATGCAGACCAGCGGGTCGTCGATCTCGCCGAGCTCGGCGCCTTGCAGGTCGCAGCGGGGGATATGGGCGCCGTCACCGGTGGCCCTCGCCGGGCAGCCCATGCGCCTCAGCATCTTGACGGTGGGCGTGATGAGGTCGCGCCCTGGCAGCAGGGCGGAATGCAGCCTTGCGCCTCCGCGCGCCCGGGCCGAAAGCACCGCCAGCGCCGGGAAGGCGCGGGGAAGGTGGGACATGTCGACATCGAGCCCCTCGATGGCCGATGCGCGAGCGGTCACACTGTCGCCGGAGCTTTCGATATCGACCTGGAAGGACCGTAACGCGCCCACTCCCGCTTCATGCGCCAAGTCACCCCTCACCGTCGCCCGCCCGCAGAGGGCGCCTGCGACCAGCGGGTAGCAGGCGAGCTCATGGTCGTCACGCACCTTGACCGTAGCCGGCCGCAGGGGCTCCGAGCCGGAGACGCGGACCCTGCCCTCGCTGAAGGACATCCCCAGCCCGAAGCGGGCCATGGCGTCCTGGGCGACGCCCATCGACGAGGTGCTGCGGTCGGGAGGGGACACCGTTATCTCGACGTCCCTCATCCTCATGACGGACGCCAGGGGCAGGGAGCAAACATAGGCCGGAGGCAGGTCCCCTGCCACATGGGTCCTGCCGCTGCGACCCGGCCCTTTGATAACCCAGGGGGGGTCCCTGCCCCTGTTCTTCGAGGACACGGAGACCCCCAACGCCATCAGGGCGTTGAGGAAGGGGTAGGCCTCGCCCCTCCGCGACTCGAAGCTGATGCGGCTGGGGCGGGGGAGGTTGGACGCCACGGCGCAGAGCAGCGCCAGGTTGGAGCTGTGGATGCCAGCGTCTATCTCGCCGCGGGGATGGAAGAGGCCTCCTTCCACGGCGACATCGCCGCCGGAGACGCTGAAGGCCGCCCCCATCGATTCAAGCCCCTTCATGAGCCCGATGGTGACATCGTCCACCGCCGCCCTCTCCAGGCGGCTGCGGCCGAACGCCATGGAGGCGAGGGCGAGACAGAGCTGGGTGTGCCAGCGCGAGGGCGTGGCCGGTATCGCTCCGTCGATTTCCGATTCTGATATTATCATGTCCTCAGTCTTCGCCGTTGTACAGGTCGACGACGCGCAGGTCGCCGTCCCTGCATTCGAAGAGGTTGAGGAAGTCCTCCACCCGGTTCTCCTTGACCAATATTATGCTACTCGGCCCGGTGCCGGTGAAGCCAGCCGCCGCCGCCCCATGGACCAGCGCGTTCATGGAGACCTCCTGGTCCAGGTCGAGGGCGGCGGATATGCAGAGGCTGTTCAGCATCATCGCCCGCAGGTAGTCACGGCTGATGGCCATCCCGAATGCCAGCTCCATGATCTCGCTCCAAGCGGAGATGCGGTGCAGGGGGATGTCCCTCTTGCGCACCCTCTGCCGCGGCACATGGATGATGACCCGGTAGTTGTTGTTGAAGCGGCCCCGCCGCAGAAGGGCCTCGGCGCTGTTGTCGGTGATGCATATCCCGCCGAACCAGGACGCGCAGGCGTCGTCGAAGGCGCCGGTCTTGGACAGGCCCGCCTCCCGGGAGGCACGGGTGCCGATGCGCAGGGCCTCGAGGGGCTCTATGTCCACGTTCAGGGCGTCCAAGGTCGCCCGTATCACCGCATTGGCCGCCGCCGAGGAGCTCTTCAGCCCCCGTGACATGGGGATCTCCGAGCGGGTGACGACCTTGGCCCCGTACATATGCTCGGGGGCGTAGGTGTCGAGCACCTGGGACACGCAGCGGTGCACCAGGTACTTGTCCTCGTTCTCATGGTCCTCGATGCGGATGTCTATCCGCCCGCTGTCGTTGATCTCCACGTCCGCCCAGGTCTTGAGGTCGATGCCGAAGGAGCAGCCGCGGCCGCTCACGATGGCGTTGATGATGCTGCCCGACGCCCGGGCCATGCCCCTCCCCCTCATCACCATCTCACAGGACCTCATGGGCCAGCGGCCCGCATCCGAATCGTGTACCACGTATTTGATTATTTACGGATGGAGGCGCCCATCGCATAACTGCAATGATGAATGTTTATGTGCATTGATGAATAGGATTATTAACAGCATGGAGCATCAACAGCCCATGAGGAGGAAGCTGCCCGAGCATTTCATCGGCTACCCGTCGCAGGAGAAGGTGGCGCGGCTGATGTTCCGCTATGGGATGCGCATCGCCGACGGGAGGGTGTACTGCGGGGACGTGGAGGTCTCCGACTCCGCGCTGGGAAGGGCGGCCAAGGTCGACCGCCGCATCGTGCGCTCCACCCTGGCGAGGATAGAGGGCAACCCGGAGCTGAACGACCTGTTCACCCGCCTGCGCCCCATGGCCCTGCTGGCCTCGGTGGCCCCGGTGATGGGCTGGAGCGTCCTGGAGATCGTCCCCACCAATGCCAGCGCCCCCGGGATACTGGCCGATGTGTCGACGGTGATAGCGGAGGCGGGCGTGAGCATCAGGCAGGCGGTGGTCGATGACCCTGACCTCACCGACGAGCCCCGGCTTCTGGTGGTGACCGAGGGTCCGGTGCCGCCGGAGTACATCCCGTCCCTGAAGCGCTGCCGCGGCGTCGACAGCATCATCATCCATTGATGTGGAAGGAGCGCATGTCGCGCACGCCCACCACGTTGGCCCTGGCGGCCTTGATGGCGTCCACCGCCGCGATGCCGCCCTGCGCGGTGGTCATGAAAGGTATCTCCAGCTCCACCGCCAACCGGCGCATCATGTAGCCGTCCCGGCGGGCCCCGGAGCTCTCGGTTGGGGTGTTGATGATCAGCCCGATCTCCCCGCGCCGCATCAGCCCAATCGCGTCAGGGGGCATCTTCTCGCTGACGCGGAACACCGTGCTGGTCCTGACCCCGTGCTTGCGCAGGTAGGTGGAGGTCCCCTTGGTGGCGTATATCGTGTAACCCATAGATTGCAGGTCGCGTGCCGACTGGACGATGCGGGGCTTGTCCTCGTCGTTGACGGTCAGGTAGACGCCCCCGCTCTCCGGCAGCTCGAAGCCGGCGGACATCAGGGCCTTGTAGGCGGCGACGCCGAAGTCCTCGTCGATGCCCATGACCTCGCCCGTGCTCTTCATCTCCGGGGTGAGTATCGAGTCCACCCCGGGGAGCTTGAGGAAGGGGAACACCGATGCCTTGATGGCGTAATGGCCTATGCTGGATTCGCCCACGAAGCCCTGCTCCTCAAGGCTCTTCCCCATCATCGCCCGGGTGGATATCTTCGCCAGCGGCGCGCCCACCGCCTTGGATATGAAGGGCACGGTGCGCGAGGCGCGGGGGTTGGCCTCGATCATGTATATCTCGCCGTCCTTGACGGCGAGCTGGATGTTCATAAGCCCTTTGACCTGCAGCGCCAAGGCGACCTTGCGGCTGACATCAGCTATCCGGGAGACGGTCGCCTGGTCGAGGGTGAACGGAGGCAGGACCATGGTGGCGTCGCCGGAGTGGACCCCGGCGTACTCCACATGCTCCATTATCCCGCCGATGTACACGTCCTCGCCGTCGCAGACCAGGTCCACATCGACCTCCACCGCCTGGGTAAGGTACTTGTCCACCAGTATCGGGTGCTTGCGGGAGACCTTGACGGCGGTGTCCACGTAGGTGCGCAGCTCCTCCTCGCTGTACACTATCTCCATCGCCCTGCCCCCCAGCACATATGAGGGGCGGACCAGCACCGGGTAGCCTATCGACCCGGCGATGCCCTTGACCTCCTCGAAGGAGTGGCCGGTGCCGCTGGCGGGCTGCTTGACGCCGATGCGGTCCATGAGGTCGGAGAAGCGCTCGCGGTCCTCGGCCATGTCCATCATGTCAGCCGAGGTGCCCATGACCTCGCATCTGTGCCCTTGCAGGGCCCGCTCCAGGTCCACAGCGAGGTTGACGCTGGTCTGCCCTCCGTACTGGACTATGACCCCGTCGGCGTCCTCGCGCTCGATGACGTTGAGGACGTCCTCCAGCGTCAGAGGCTCGAAGTAGAGGCGGTCGGATATGTCGAAATCCGTGGACACGGTCTCGGGGTTGTTGTTGATTATCACCGCGTCCACGCCCTCCTCCTGCAGGGCCATGACGCCGTGCACGCAGCAGTAGTCGAACTCGATGCCCTGGCCGATGCGGATGGGGCCGCCGCCGACGATCACCACCGTCCTCCTGCCGCTCTTGACCACCTCGCATTCGTTCCCGTATGTGGAGTAGAAGTAGGGCGTTGCCGCCTCGAACTCGGCGGCGCAGGTGTCGACCATCTTGTAGGTGGGGAGGACGCCCATGCCCTTGCGCAGCCCGCGCACCTCCATCTCGTCCATGCCGCGCAGGCGGGCGATGCTGTGGTCAGGGAAGCCCATGCGCTTGGCGTCCCTCATCAGGCGCTCGTCCAAGTCAGCGCCGGCGATGCGGCCCTCCATTCTAACGATGTTGCCGATCTTACGCACGAAGAACGGGTCCCATCTGGTCAGATCGGCGACGCGCTCGACGCTCCAGCCGCGGCGCAGCGCCTCGGCGATGACGAAGAGGCGCAGGTCCGTGGCGACCGTCAGCTCCTCTTCGATGCGCTCCTCGCTCCAATCCTCCCCCTCGAGGTCGATGCGGTCGACCTCCAGGGAGCGGACGCCCTTCATCACTGCCTCCTCCAGGGTGCGGCCGATGGCCATGGTCTCCCCGGTGCTCTTCATCTGCGTCCCCAGGGTGCGGTCGACGGTGCGGAACTTGTCGAAAGGCCAGCGCGGTATCTTCACCACCACGTAGTCCAAGGTGGGCTCGAAGGCGGCGTAGGTGTTCCCGGTGATGCTGTTCAGTATCTCGTCGAGGGTCATGCCCACCGCCACCTTGGCGGCGACGCGGGCGATGGGATAGCCGGTGGCCTTGGATGCCAGGGCCGAGGAGCGGGAGACGCGCGGGTTGACCTCGATGAGGCGGTAGTCGCCGTTCTCCGGGTTGAAGGCGAACTGGACGTTGCAGCCCCCCTCTATCTCCAAGGCGCGTATGACCTTGATGGAGGAGGACCTCAGGCGCTGGTGGTCATGGTCGGAGAGGGTCTGCGCCGGGGCGCAGACTATGCTCTCCCCGGTGTGTATGCCCATGGCGTCGAAGTTCTCCATGTTGCATATGACGATGCAGTTGTCGTTGCCGTCGCGCATCACCTCGTACTCGTACTCCTTCCAACCCAGGACGCTCTCCTCGATGAGGACCTGGTGGATGCGCGAGTAAGCCAGACCGCGGCCGACGATCTGGGAGAGCTCCTCGTCGTTGTGCGCGATGCCGCCCCCGGTGCCCCCCAGGGTGTAGGCGGGGCGCACCAGGACCGGATAGGAGCCGATCCATTCCACCGCCTCCCTCGCCTCCTGCAGCGAGGTCACGGTGAGGCTCTTGCAGATGGGCTCGCCGATGCGGACCATGGCCTCCTTGAAAAGCTCGCGGTCCTCGGACATGGCAATGGCNTGGGGCTGGGTGCCCAGCAGCTTGACGCCCAGCCGGTCGAGGTCGCCGCGGTCGGCGAGCTCGGAGCAGAGGTTCAGCGCCGTCTGCCCCCCCATGCCCGCCAGTATGCCGTCCACCCTCTCCTCCTCGAGTATTTTGACGATAGTCTCGGCGTTGAGGGGCTCGATGTAGACCTTGTCGGCCATGTCCAGGTCCGTCTGTATGGTGGCGGGGTTGCTGTTCACCAGCACGACCTCGTAACCCTCCTCCCTCAGTGAGCGGCAGGCCTGCGATCCCGAGAAGTCGAACTCCGCCGCCTGCCCGATGACGATCGGCCCGGAGCCGATCACCATCAGCTTGCCGTAGGGCCTCTTCATTGGCAGGCCTCCATCATCTCGCCGATGCGGTCGAAGAGGAAAGAGGTGTCCGTGGGCCCGGGGGAGGCCTCAGGGTGGTACTGGGTGGTGAAGACGGGGAGCTCCTCGTGGCGCAGGCCCTCGACGGTCCCGTCGTTGACGTTGAACTGCTCGGCCACCAGGCCGGTGCCCTCCAGCGAGGCCGGGTCCACCGCGTAGCCGTGGTTCTGCGAAGTTATGTAGACCTTGCCGTTGTAGATCACCGACTGGTTGGCCCCGCGGTGGCCGAACTTCATCTTGTAGGTCTTCCCGCCGAAGGCGAGAGCGGTGAGCTGGTTGCCCATGCAGATCCCCATCAGCGGGAGGCTGTCGGCAACGGCGCGGATGTTCTTGATGGTGGTGGACATTATCTCGGGGTGGGAGGGGTCGCCAGGGCCGTTGGAGACCATGACGCCATGGACGCCGGAGTCGATGATGGCGTCAGCGGGCGTGTCATGGGGGAAGCGGATGACGTTGTAGCGCGAGCGGAGGTCGCGGACTATGCCCTCCTTGGCGCCGCAATCGATGAGGCCGACGGTGAAACGCTTGCCCTCGTCGTACCTGGTCACCTCGCGGGGGGAGACCTCGGCGATAAGGTTGCTCTCGTAGGGATAGGGCATCGACCGCAACTTTTCGACCAGTGAGGCGGGGTCCTCCGAGCTGGTGATCGCCCCGCGCAGGGTGCCGTGCTGGCGGATCTTGATGATCAGCTCCCTCGTGTCCAGGTACGATATGCCCGGGACGGAGTTCTCGCGGAGGTATCCGTCTATGGTCCCTCCGCCGTACATCATGCTCGGCTCATCGCAGGCCTCCCGCACCACGAAGCCCCTTACATGCACCCCGCCCGACTGCTGGTATCCTTCCTTGATACCGTAGTTGCCGATGAGCGGGTAGGCCATCACCAGGATCTGTCCGCGGTAAGAGGGGTCGGTGAGGCTCTCCTGGTAACCGGTCATGCCGGTATTGAAGACCACCTCGCCGTAAACAGTGTCCTGATGGCCGAAACCGGCACCCTCCAAAACGGTGCCGTCCTCCAACACGAGAAAGCAACCTACCATCAGAATGCTATGGAAATTGTGGATAATACTTAACTGTTATCGTTCCCGAGCGACAGCCTGTTACAACGGTTGTCGAATAGGAGACAACAACTGCCCTCCAGGCCCCGCAAACAGCGGCGGGGACGGCCCTCGGCACCCGTCCGGGCCCACCGCCGGACCAGGGAACGAAAGAACGATATAAGCCGGCAAGGATTGCGATGGGATGAGGATCCTGCACCAGGACCTGGGGGCCGGCGAGGTCAGAATGCAGCTGGAGAGCGAGGACGACCTCTGGCACCTCTTCAACGTCATCGAGGAGGATGACCTGGTGAAGGCCTCCACCCACCGCCGCGAGGAGAAGAAGGGCGACAAGATCCGCGCCGAGAGGGCGGAGAAGCGGCGCATGACCCTGGGCATCAGGGTGGAGAAGATAGAGTTCTCCGACTTCGACCTGCGGCTCCGGGTGCTGGGCACCATAGAGGAGGGCCCGCAGGACCTCGGCCAGCATCACACCATCAATTTCGAGCCCGGCGAGACGCTGACNTTGAGGAAAGGTCACTGGAGGCGCTCCCAGCTGGACCGTCTCCGCCGCGCCGCCGCGGACTCCAGGCGGCCGAGGATGGTGTTCGTCTCCCTGGACCAGGACGAGGCGACGGTGGCGGTGATGCGCCAGATGGGCGTCCGCGAGCTGGCCACCATACGCTCGCTGCGCTCGGGCAAGCAGTACCAGGACAAGGAGGAGGGCGACTACATCGGAGAGCTGCTGGGGAAGATATCCTCGGTGGCGGAGCAGGGCATGCCCATCGTGGTGCTCGGCCCCGGCTTCGCCAAGGAGGAGCTGATGGAGCGGGGCCGCGCCAAAGAGCCGGAGCTGTTCCGGAACGCGTTCGCATACCATACCGGCCAGTCAGGCATGGCCGGAATAAACGAGCTGATGAAGCGGGGGCTGGGGGCGGAGGTTCTGCGCGATTCGCGGGTGGCGATGGAGGTGGAGCTGGTGGAGAAGGCGCTGGAGAGGATAGCCACCGACGGCCTGGTGGCCTACGGGCCCAAGGAGGTGGCCGACGCCGCCGCCGCGGGGGCGGTGGAGACGCTGCTGGTGCTGGACTCGTTGCTGCGCCGCGAGGACTGCGACCGCATAATCAGGGACGTCGAGGCCCAGGGCGGAGACGTGGTGGTGGTCTCCGAGCATCATGACGCCGGAAGGGAGCTGGATGCCATAACCGGGCTGGCGGCCCTGCTGCGCTTCTCGGTCTGAACCGAACAATCGGAACCCTGCGAAAAGATTTTTTATGGTTTCATATATGAGATGTGTGAATATTGTCTGACAAACAACGTTATTGTCACACGGCCTGCGGGCCAGCTTACCTGTTTCCAGAACCGCGACACGGAAATCGATGGAGGACGACTCATGAAGGACATATCTTTGGTCTTGGCCAAGCTCAACAACCCTGTCATATTCTGCGACACCACCTTGCGCGATGGTGAGCAGGCCGCAGGCATAGTATTCGCCAACATAGAGAAGCTGAGGATCGCCAAGCTCCTTGACGAGCTGGGGATCCAGCAGATAGAATCGGGCATACCTGCCATGGGGGGTGATGAGAAGAAGGCCATCCGCAAGATCGCGCAGATGGGGCTCAACGCCTCCATCCTCGGCTGGAACCGCGCCTCGCTCGAGGACATCGAGCACAGCATCGACTGCGACGTGGACTCGGTGGCCATATCGATGTCCGCGTCCGACATACACATCGAGCACAAGCTGCGCAAATCGAGAGAGTGGGTGCTGGACAGGGTGCAGGAGTCGGTGGAGTACGCCTCTGACCACGGGCTCTACATCTCATGCAACGGCGAGGACGCCTCCCGGGCCGACCCCGAGTTCATGATAGAGTTCGCCAAGACCGCCGCCGATGCGGGGGCCCACCGCATCAGGTACTGCGACACCATCGGTATCGACGAGCCCTTCTCCGCCTACCAGAACGTGAAGAGGATAGTGGACAACGTGGACGTGGACGTGGAGATGCACACCCACAACGACTTCGGCATGGCCACCGCCAACGCCGTGGCGGGCATCAAGGCCGGCGCCAATTTCGTCAGCACCACGGTGATGGGCATCGGCGAGAGGACGGGGAACACCCCCTTGGAGGAGATCGTCATGGCCTGCAAGCACCTTCTGAAGATCCACACCGGCATCGAGACCGAGAGGCTCAAGGAGGTGGCCGAGTTCGTGGCCAAGGCCTCGGCGCGCGAGATCCCCCCCTGGAAGCCCATCGTCGGGGAGAACTGCTTCGCCCACGAGGCCGGCATCCACACCGATGGGGTGATCAAGTACCTGAGCAACTACGAGCCCTATTCGCCAGAGGAGGTGGGGCAGACGCGGAAGATAATCATCGGAAAGCATTCCGGGAAGAGCACCATCATCTCCGCCCTCAGAGATAAGGGCATACGCGTGGATGACCACACCGCCTCCATCCTGCTGACCAGGGTGAGGTCGGCCTCAGTCAGCCTGAAGAGGAGCCTCAGCGCCAACGAGCTCTTCTATCTCTACCAGGACTACAAGGACGGGACCAACGTCGTTGAGAACGCGGAGGACTGATGACCATGAAAAGCGCAGTGCTAGTTCCCGGTGACGGCGTGGGGCCGGAGATAACCGACGCCACCCTAAAAGTCATCGAAGCGATGGGCACGGAGATCGAATGGCAGGTCGTCGAGGCCGGAATGAAGACCATGGAGGAGTACGGCCGGCCGCTCTCGCCCAAGTTCTTCCCATTGGCCTGGGAGTGCGGTGTGGTCCTCAAGGGGCCCATAAGCACTCCGATGGGGAAGGGGTACCGCAGCGTGAACAACATCATCCGCGAGCGCCTGAACCTCTATGCCAACGTGCGCTACGCCCGCTCCATCCCCGGCGTCAAGGGGATGCATGACAACGTGGACCTGATCGTGGTGCGGGAGAACACCGAGGGGCTGTACGTCGGCTTCGAGAGGGAGGCGGCGCAGGGCGTCGTGGAGAGCATAAAGCTCACAACAGAGAGCGCCTGCCGCCGCATCGGACGCCACGCCTTCGAGCTCGCCGCCCGCCTGGGCCGCAAGAAGGTGACCGCCCTGCACAAGGCGAACATCCTCAAGATGGGGGACGGCCTCTTCCTGCGCACGGTGGAGAACGTCTCCAAGACCTACAGCGGCATCGACTTCCAGCAGATGCTGGTGGACAATGCGTGCTACCAGCTGGTGGTGAACCCCCAGCAGTTCGACGTCATCGTCGCCCAGAACCTCTACGGCGACATCGTGACCGACCTGGTCGCCGGACTCGTCGGCGGCCTGGCGGTGATGCCCGGAGCCAACATCGGCGACAACATAGCGGTCTTCGAGGCCGCCCACGGCAGCGCTCCGGAGATAGCTGGCAAGGGCATAGCCAACCCCTCCGGCATGATGCTCTCCGCCGCCCTGATGCTGGACCATATGAGGCTCCCCGACGACGGCTCCCGGATGAGGGAGGCGGTCTACGCCGCCCTGGCCGACGAGGACGCCCTCACGCCCGACATGGGCGGCAAGGGCGATACCGAGAGCTTCACCAAGGCAGTCATCGACGCCCTGTGAGCGGCAAACCACTTACTGTTCTTCCTTTCTCTCATCGCTCACGCGCACCTTCTTGCGCTGCCGGCCGCCGGTCCTCTTCAGCTTGTTGTTGTCGAGCGCCCATTGGAAGCTCTTGAGCTCGGCGGGGGCGATGAGCACCCGGTCGCCCTGGACATGGCGCCGCTTGGTGGCCCAGTTGGTGAAGGAGGACAGGACCCGGTACTCGTCGGCGTCCTGGACTATCTCCTCCACCGGGCGCCGCCCCCGCATCTCGGAGAATGTGCCGTTGAAGATCCGCACCCCCCCGTCCTTGACCTCGGCGACGCGGTTGCATACGGTGTCGAGGAGATATCGGTCATGGGTGACCACCATCATGCTGCCCCCGTAATCGTTGAATGCCATCTCCACCGCATGGCGGGAGGGTATGTCGAGATAATTGGTCGGCTCGTCCAGCACGAGGAGGTTGCTCTCCTTCAGCAGGAGAAGGGCCAGGGCCACCCTCACCCTCTCGCCCCCCGACAGCGTGCCCAGGGGGCGCTCCACCGCGTCCCCGAAGAGGAGCATGCGCGCCAGCATTCCCCGGGCATCGGCCTTGCGCTCCTGCCCCAGTGCCATGAGGAGCTGCTCCTCGGCGCTCAGCTTCAGGTCCAGGGCATCGTGCGTCTGCGAGAAATAGACGATTTTCGCCCCCGGGGCCCTCCACAGCTCCCCTTCGCAGGGGAGCTCCCCCACAAGCGCCTTCACCAACGTGCTCTTGCCCTCGCCGTTGGCGCCGAATATGCCTATCTTGTCCCCCTTGTGCACGTCCATGTCCACGCCGCTGAGCAGCGCCCTGCCGCCCAGGCTGACGGACAGCCCTTGGGCCCTCAGCACGTTCTTGCCCGACTTGTCCGCCGCCTGGATCCTCACCCTGATCTCTTGGGCCTTATGGGGGGCGTCAGGGACGTCGATGCGCTCCGCCATCCTGCGCCTGGTCTTGTGCAGGGAGAGGTAGGGGTTGGCGCGGTGCTGCTCCTCGGCTATCCTCTCCTGCCTGGTCTTCTCCCGCCGCGAACGTTGGCTCTCCTTCTCCAGCCTCTCTATGTCGACCATCTTCTTCTTGATGAAGGAGCTGTAGTTGCCCCGGTACTCGCGCGTTAAGCCCTCCTCTATCTCGACGACCCGGGTGACCACCTTGTCCAGGAAGTAGCGGTCATGGCTGATGACG
>SL_5KL_010_SEDDRAFT_10000961_pt1 | contig 18089 bp, 14 predicted proteins | sample SodLakKL_010_SED_FD_9118 | JGI IMG/M metagenome (IMG submission 9118)
GGGGGTGCCGATCCAGTATCCTCCCGGAGGCCATGCGGTGTTTGTCGACTGCAAACGCATCGCTCCGCACATCCCTTATGACCGGTTCCCCGCCCAAGCCGTGGTGAACGCCCTCTATGTGGAGGCGGCCGTACGTGGTGTCGAAATCGGGTCCTTCCTCCTCGGCCGGGATCCCGACACGGGCGAGAATCTCGAGAGCCCGATGGAGTTCATGCGGTTGACCATCCCCCGGCGGACCTACACATACGCCCATCTCGACCATGTCGCAGAGGGTGTCAAGAAAGTCCATGAAAACCGGGATGCTCTCCGGGGATACACTTTCGAGTACGAACCCCCCGTCCTCAGACATTTCACCGCGCGGCTGCGGCCGTTGTAAAAAAAGCGCATGATGCGCTTTTTTTAGCGCTTGTATGCGATTGAGATTTTTTCCTTCTCGGGGTGTTGTTGTGAAAACGCTAACATGTTATAATCAAAAATGTTGTTATACAGGATACTGAAACGGGAGGTAACCATGGGAAAAAAGATACTTGCCATCAATCCAGGATCAACCAGTACGAAAATTGCGGTCTTCGATGACGAAATATGCACTTACAAGACCACCGTGCGTCATGACACGGACGAACTCGCCGACTTCGAGAAGATCTTCGACCAATACGACTTTCGCAAGAAAGCCATCATCCAGACCCTCGAAGAGCAGAATTTCTCGCTGGACGAATTCGATGCCGTCGTCGGTCGCGGAGGCATGCTGAAACCCCTCGAGAGCGGCACCTACTCCGTCAACGACACCATGGTCGACTATGTGCGTCGAGCGGTACGGGGCGAACACGCCTCCAACCTCGGCTGCGTCATCGCCAAAGAGATCGCCGACCAACAAGACATTCCCGCCTTCATCGTGGACCCGGTCGCCGTGGATGAGATGGAAGACATCGCCCGCTACAGCGGGATGCCCGAAATCAAACGCCAAAGTCTCTTTCACGCCTTGAACCAGAAAGCGGTGGCCAGAAAGACGGCCGCAGACCTCGGCAAGAAGTATGCGGACATGAACCTCATCATCGCTCATCTCGGAGGCGGCATCAGTGTGGGCATCCACAAGAAGGGCCGGGTTGTCGATGTGAACAACGCCTTGGACGGAGATGGCCCCATGAGTCCCGAACGCAGCGGTTCCGTACCGTTGGGCCCCCTCTACAAGATGTGCTTCAGCGGGAAATACACCCTCGAAGACATCAAGCGGAAAAACTACGGCCGGGGTGGTCTCGTCGCATATCTCGGCACAAACGACGGTTTCGAGATTTCCCAGCGCATCAAGAAGGGCGACGAAGAAGCCAAGTTCATCTATGAAGTCATGTGCTATCAGATCGCCAAAGAGATCGGCAGCGGGGCGACCGTTCTGAAAGGGGATGTCGACGCGATCGTGTTGACGGGCGGACTCGCCTATGACGATTATCTCGTCGATTTCATCAAGGAACGTGTCGGCTTCATCGGCGACGTGTTGGTCTATGCCGGTGAAGACGAGATGGAATCCCTCGCCCTCGGCACACTCCGGGTGCTGAACAACGAAGAGGAACCGAAAACCTACAAATGATGGGGTGACAACCGTGAAAACCATGAAGAGTCTGGTCCAAGAAGCGAAGAAACGCTCGAAAAAGACCCTCGTCGTCGCCGTCGCCGATGACGCACACGTCCTGCAAGCGGTCGAGATGGCCCGCAAGGAAGGTTTCATCGACGCCGTCCTCGTCGGCAACAAGGCTTCCATTCGTGAAACCCTCGAAGACTTGAACCTCGATGAGAAGAACTATTCCATCATCTCCGAAAGCGAACCGTCCCGGGCCTGCGAAAAAGCCGTCAAGACGGTGAGCAAGAACAAAGGGCACTTTCTCATGAAGGGCCTCGTCGACACATCCACCATCCTCTCGGCGGCCCTCTCGAAAGAATTCGGGCTCCGGACCGGCAACCGTCTCTCGCATGTGAGCGTGATGGAGATCCCCGCCTATCACAAGCTCCTGCTCATGAGTGACGGAGCGATGAACATCGCCCCCACCGTCGACGAGAAACAGCAAATCATCGAGAACGCCGTGAAAATCGCCAAGGCCGTCGGCATCGACGCCCCCAAAGTCGCCTGTCTCGCCGCGGTCGAGAAAGTGAACTCCAAGATGCGGGCGACCCTCGATGCCGAAGAATTGAAAAAACGTTCCCGGAAGGGTCTCATCAAAGGAGCCACGGTCGACGGTCCCTTCGCCCTCGACAACGCCGTCAACAAAGAAGCCGCGGCGCACAAGGGCATCGACTCGCCGATCGCCGGCGAAGCGGACATCCTGCTCATGCCCCAGATCGAAAGCGGCAACGTCTTCTACAAAAGCATGATGTTCTTGGCGAAAGCCAAGAGTGCGAGCGTCATCGCCGGCGCCAAGAGACCCATCGTCCTCACGAGTCGCGCCGACACCGAAGAAAGCAAGTTCTACTCGATCGCACTGTCCGCCCTGGTCGCGGACATGGACGAATAAAACAATTCCAAGGATAGGAGTGCAGAAATGAAAAAGAAGAAATCAGAATTCACAGACAAGGTTTTCGACTACACCAACGAAGGTTTTGAACAAATCATCTACTTCCACAACAAGGCCACCGGCCTCAAAGGCATCACCTGCATCCACGACACCCGTCTGGGTCCCTCCTGCGGCGGCACCCGCTTCTACAACTATGAATCCGAGGAGGAAGCGCTCTATGACGTCACCCGTCTCGCCAAGGGCATGACCTACAAGAACGCCGCGGCCGGACTCGACATCGGCGGCTGCAAGACCGTCATCATCGGCGACCCCAAGAAGCTGAAAAGCGAAGAATTCTTCCGCGCCTACGGCCGTTACATCCAGAGTCTCAAGGGTAGAGTCTACACCGGTCAGGACATGAACATCACCTTGAAGGATTGCGAATACATGGACAGAGAGACCGACTATGTCTCCGGCGGCAAGCGCAAGGGTGCGGGAAGCACCACGCCCCTCACCGCTTACGGCACCTACGTCGGCATTCTCGCCGCCGTCAAGAAAAAACTCGGCCAAGACAATCTCGACGGCCTCACCATCAGTTTCCAAGGTGTCGGCGCCGTTGTACAGGATATGATCCAACACCTGCAAAAACATGATCTGAAGCGCATCTATTTCACCGATATCGACGAAGAGAAGATCAAACAGTTCAAAGAGTTAGTCCCCCTCGCCAACTACGTCGAGCCCGACGAGATCTATGAAAAGAGATGCGACGTCTTCTCGCCGAACGCGATCGGTGCCATCCTGAATGACGAGACGATACCGAAACTCAACTGCAAGATCATCGCCGGCGCGGCCAACAACATGCTCAAAGAAGAGGACAAACACGGTCCGATGCTCGAAGAGAAGGATATCCTCTACGCCCCCGATTTCGTCATCAACTCCGGCGGGGTCATCAACGTCTATCACGAGATGATGGGCTATCACAAAGAAAGCGCACTCCAGACCGCCGAAGGCATCTACGACCGCCTGATGGAGATCTTCGAGATCAGCGAGAAAGAGGGTATGCCGACCTACAAGGCCGCCAACATCATGGCCGAACGGAGAATCAACCGCCTTATCGAGATGCGCAAAGACCACGTGGAGACCCGCAGGCGTTTCCAATGGAACATCGAATGACCCTATTCACATGAAAGGATGTTTTATATGGCCACAAGAAGCAACCTCCCCCGGGGCATGATCGGCAAAAAGAGCCCCCGCATCTATAACCGGATCCGCACCACCCTCGAGACCGCCTACCAAAAGAACAACGTCATCCGCATCGAGACCCTGGAAGAGGCCTACAACCTCGCCAAGAACACACCCGGCACCGTCGTCACCGACCTGCCGGTGTATCGTGCGGAAGACCTCGGCCTCCCCGCCGACGCCAAAGTCCTCCTTTTCAACGACGGACGCATCACGGGACGCCAGGCGCAAGCGCGGAGAATCGTCGATAACGAAAACCGAGACGACTATGCGGATCTGCTCCGGGAGGCGATCTACGAGAACCGTTATCGCAACTTCTATCACGCGACCACCATCATCGGTCTCGACGGGAGTTTCTCCGTGAGGGCCCACCTCCTCATCCCCGAAGGGTTCGAGAACACCCTTTATTCGTGGATGTTGAACTTCCAGACCCTCACCGACGAGATGAAGGAGATGTATGCCGACTCCACCCTCTTCGAGGACGAAGGCGACATCCTGCTCTATTCCGATCCCGACTATTTTGTCGAAGGATTCGAGGACGGGCTCGCCCTCTTCGACCGCGACCACAACTGCGCCGCCCTTCTCGGCATGCGCTATTTCGGCGAACACAAGAAGGGCTCGCTCACCATGGCCTGGTCCATCGCCGACAGACAAGGGTTCACCGCCTGTCACGGTGGCGTCAAACGTTTCAACCGTGCCCGCGGCGAATCGTTCGTCATGGGTGTCTTCGGCCTTTCCGGCAGCGGCAAGAGCACGCTGACCCATGACAAACACGACGGCAAATACGACATCACCGTTCTCCACGACGACGCCTTCATCATCAACAACAACGACCTTTCCACCGTCTCCATGGAGCCCTCCTACTTCGACAAGATCGCCGATTATCCCACGGATTCCCCCGAGAACCGTTTCCTCCTCACCATCCAGAACGCCGGCGCCACCGTCGACGAAGACGGTCTCGTCGTCCCCGTCACCGAAGACATCAGAAACGGCAACGGCCGGGCGATGAAATCCGTGTTCTGGACGACCGACAGGAAACTCGCCTTCAAAGAGAAATTCAACGCCCTCTTTTGGATCATGAAGGACGAATCCCTGCCCCCGCTTTTGAAGGTGGACGATGCCGCCCTCGCGAGCACCTTCGGCGCGACCCTCGCCACAAGAAGGACGAGCGCCGAATTCGGGGCCGACCCGGACGAACTCGCCTTCGTACCCTATGCGAACCCCTTCCGCCTCTACCCGCTCGAACGCGACTACCGCAGTTTCAAGAACCTCTTCGCGAACCATGGTGTGGACTGCTATATCATAAACACCGGCAATTTCCTCGGAAAAGACATCGACAAGGACACGACGCTCACCCTCATCGAGGGCATCGTCGACGGCAATCTCCGGTTCGAGCCCTTCATCGCCGATGGTCTCTCTTACGCGCCTTGCGAAGCGTTCGAGGTCCCTTTGCACGATGCCGATTATCGGAAAAAACTGACCAAACGCATGCAGAACCGGCTCGAGAACATCAAGGGCCGCAAAGGTGAAGAGGCCTTGCCCGAAGAGGCCCTGAAAGCCGTGGAGGAACTGGTCCGCAAACTGGAAGGCGAAGAGGCATGAAGCGCTTCGTCAGTGACAATGTGCACGACCAGGTGATCGTCGATGTCGTCTTCGAAGCGGCACAAGGCGCCGTGCGGGCCACCAAAGAGTTCGGGGACGATGCCGTCGTCAACGGCGCCTTCGGCACCTATTTCAAAGACGAGGGGGGACTGCTCACCTTCGAGACGGTCTATCGCGCCTTCGACAAGGTCGAAGACGTCCAAAAGGCCCGCTATGCCGCCGGCATCGAAGGCTCGCCGGAGTTCCGCGAGGCCGTGAAGGATTGGCTCTTCGCAAGCGAGAACATCGACATCGACTGCGACATCGTCGCCACCCCGGGCGGCACCGGTGCCCTGAGCAGCACCGTCAAGAACGCCCTCGGTCCGGGTGACACCGTCATCCATCCCGATATCGGTTGGGGTCCCTACAAGACGATCGCCCGCCAACACAACGTCGAAGTCGCGAACTACAAGCTCTTCGACGGCGACAGATTCAACATCGCCTCCTTCAAGGACACCTGCCGCGACGTCATGGAAAGACAGGGTAAGGTCCTCGCCTTCGTGAACGACCCCTGTCAGAATCCGACCGGCTACACCATGAAGGACGAAGAATGGGATGAACTCGTCGCCTTCGTGAACGAACTCTCCGAAGAAGGCCCCGTCATCCTCCTGCAGGATGTCGCCTACATCGATTTCACCCTCCAAGGCCCCGCCTACCGGAAACATTTCGAACGGTTCAAGGATCTCACCGAGAACGTCCTCGTCGTCATCGCCTTCAGCGTGTCCAAGACCTTGACCGCTTACGGCATGCGTGTCGGCGCCCAAGTTCTCATCTCCAAGAACGAAGAGGAACGGACCCGTTTCAAAAACGCCGCCAGCAACACCGCCCGCGGCATCTGGTCGACCGTGAACAACGGCGGTATGCGCGTCTTCAGCGAAATCGCCCTCGATGATGCGGTCAAAAAGGCCTATCTCGCCGAAAAAGACGTGTTCGTGCGTCTTCTCAGCGAGCGGGCGGAGATTTTCAAGAAGGAAGCCGAAGCGGTCGATTTGCCGATCTATCCTTACGAAGAAGGGTTCTTCATCACCCTCCGTATCGACGATGCGGCTGTGAAGAACGCTTTGCATCTCGCTTTGAAAAAGAAGAACATCTTCTTCGTCAACGTCTATGGAGGATTGCGCATCGCCATCTGCAGCATACCCAAACATAAACTCCACGGTCTCGCCAAACGCATCAAAGAGACCCTCGACGAAGTCGAAAAGAGTCGCGAATGAAAAAGGACGCTCGGCGTCCTTTTCATTTTCTTCGCACACCCCGCCTTTTACAGGCGGGTTTTCATAGACTCTTTTCGAGGATGCGTTCGGCCTCCCGGGCAGTCGCGGCGAAGTCGTCGGGATCGACTTCGATCCAATGGGCGTCGAACTGGTTGCGAAAATATGTCAGCTGCCGTTTGGCGAAACGGCGGGTGTTTTGTTTGATGAGGTCCTTGGCCTCTTGCAGGGTGATGAGGCCGTCGAAGTGAGCGAAACACTCCTTGTAGCCGATGGCTTCTTGCGCTTTCTGGGAACCGCCTTGGTCGTAGAGATGTCTCGCTTCCGCGAGGAGGCCTTGCGCGAACATCGCGTCGACGCGTTCCGCGATGCGCTCATGGAGAATCTCCCGCGACATCGTGAGCACGATCATCACATAATCGTACAGAGGCATCTCCCCGGCGAGGTTCTCCCCGAGCGGATTCCCCCGCTCGGCCCTCGTCAAGGCGTGAAGCAGGCGCCTGCGGTTGTTCTTGTGGATTTTTGCGGCGGCCGCGGGGTCTTGGTCTTGCAAGCGTTTGTGCAGCTCTTCGTTGGAAAGGTGCGACAGTCTCTCTTCCTCGTCGTCGTTTCGTTTCGTGTTCTCGAAACGGAAATCGTGAAGGACGCTCTTTTGATAGAAGCCGGTGCCGCCGACGAGGAAGGGGGTGCGGTTCCTCCCTTGGATGTCTTCGATTTTTTCACGCGCCGCCTTCTGAAAACAGGCGACACTGAAATCGCCATCCGCGGGCACCACGGAAAGCAGATGATGCGGGACTCCCTCTCGTTCTTCGGGCGGTGTTTTCGCACTGCCGATGTCGAGCCCTTCGTAGAGTTGGACGCTGTCGGCATTCACGATTTCACCGGCGAAGACCTTGGCGAGATGCACGGCGAGCCGGCTCTTCCCCGTCGCCGTCGGACCACCGATGGCGACGATCATCTTACCACCCGCTTGAACATGGTCTCGAGTTCCGTGTCGCTGAAGGCGATGATGGTGGGTCTGCCGTGCGGGCAGGTGAAGGGGTTCTCACAACGGGACAGGTCGCGGACGAGGTGGTCGATCTCGTGTCGCGCGAGGTGCTTGTTCGCGCGGACGGAGGTTTTGCAGGCGAGCTCCTTCGCGGCATGGTCCAAGAAGTCTTCGCGCGATACCGACCGCTCTTCGAGAAGCAGGCGGATCGTCCTTTCGGCGAAAGCTTCTTCTTCGCCTTCCGGGAACCACCGCGGGACCGCTTTGACGGCGATGCTCGTCGCATCCGTCTCTTCATGGTCGATCCCTTGGGCGGCGAGTTCGTCGGCGATGTCGGGAAGGCTCTCCGTCTCGCGGTTGGAAAGACTGATCGCGAGCGGTTGAAGCAAGGGCCGGATGCCGGCGTCCTTGGTGGACAAAGCTTGGCGGATGGTTTCATAACGCACCCGTTCGGCGGCGGCGTGTTGGTCCATGAGATAGAGGTTCTCTTCATCCTGGAAGAGCAGATAGGTGCCGAAGACCTGCCCGACATAGGCGAGGTCGGGGAAGGTCTGCTTTTCTTCGGTCGCGTCCGCGGTTTGTGCTTCCTTTCCTTTTTCTCCATACGGGCGGGTCTCTTCTTCNGCCCGTTCGTCCGTGCGGGGGGTGCGGGAAAAGTCCAAACGGGACTGCTCGGCTGTCTTGCCCGGTTCCCTCCGCACTCTCTCGATGAGGTCGGCGCCTTGCAAGGTCTCCCGGATCGTCGACTCGACGAGTTCGAGAAGAGCCTTTTCTTCTGTGAACTTGACCGACAGTTTCTGGGGGTGGATGTTCACATCGACGAGCAGCGGGTCGAGCGTGATCTCGAGATAGGTGATGGGGAAGCGGTTGCCGAAGAGATACGTGCGGTAGGCGGAAAGGATCGCGTTCTGCACCCGGGGGCTCTTGATAGTCCGCCGGTTCGTGACGATNACCATGTGCGAACGCGACGAACGCGTGTGGGAGGGCTTCGAGGTGTAGCCCTTGATATGGAAATAGCGGTTCTCGTTCTCGAAAGCGAGGAGGTTCTTGATGACATCGAGCGGATGGATCTCCCGCAAGACTTTCAAGACGTCGCCGCTTCCCGGGGTCTCGAGGATCGTCTTTTCGTTGTTGGAGAGGCGGAAGCGGACGTCGGGGTGGGCCAAAGCGAGATTGTTCACGGTGTCGACGACAGCGGCGAGTTCCCGTTTTTCGCTCCTGAGGTGTTTCAACCGGGCCGGGGTGTTGTAAAAGAGGTCGCGGACGAAGACGGTGGTCCCCCTCTTGGCCCGACCGGCCGTCTTTTCGATCACTTCGCCGTTCTTGACGAGGAGTTTCGTGCCGGCCTTGTCTTCGCTTGCCGAATCGATGCCGACGACAGCCACGCTCGCGATGGAGGGCAGGGCTTCACCGCGGAAGCCCAAGGAGGCGATGTGATGGAGGTCGTGTTCGGTCCTGATCTTGCTTGTGGCGTGGCGACGGAAAGCCATCTCGATGTCTTCTTCGTCCATACCTTCGCCGTCGTCTGTCACCCGGATCTCCTTGAGACCCGAGTCCTTGAGCCGGATGTCGATGTTGCCGGCTTGTGCGTCGAGCGCGTTCTCGACGAGCTCTTTGACGACACTCGCCATGTTCTCGACGACTTCGCCGGCGGCGATCATGTTGGCGAGCGTCTCGTCGAGTTGGCGGATCTTGCCCACGAACACCACCTGCCTTCCGTTGTTTTTTCATGGTTATTCTATCATGAAACCCTCCGGATGGCGAACGCCCCGGAGACGGTAAAAGAGAACGGACGAAAGCCGTCCGTTCATTTGCGATTCTTGAGTTCCTCTTTGAGTTTGTATAGGGCCATGAGGGCGTCGATGGGCTTCATCTCGTCGGGGTCCATGCTCTCGATGGCCGCGATGATTTCGTCATAGGGGTGGGCTTCTTCCTCTTCCGCTTCGACGGTGGCGAGACTGAAGAGGTCGTGTCCTCCGGGGAGACCGGGTTTCTTGCCGTCATCTTCGAGGGCGGCGAGGATGTCGCTGCTGCGTTTGATCAAGGATTTCGGCAGCTTCGCCAAAGCCGCGACATTGATGCCGTACGAACTTTTTGCGCGCCCCGGCTCGACCTTGTGGTGGAACTTGATCGTGTCGCCTTCCTCTTCGGCGGTCACGTGGATGTTCTGCAAGCGGGGAAGATGGTCCTCGAGGTCGGTGAGTTCGTGATAATGGGTGGAAAAGAGGGTCTTCGCCCCGATTTTCGCATGGATGTATTCGATGATCGCTTGGGCCAAGGCCATACCGTCGTATGTCGAGGTGCCGCGACCGATCTCGTCGAAGAGGATGAGCGACTTCTCGGTGGCGTTCTGCAACGCGTGGTTCGCATCGAGCATCTCCACCATGAAGGTGCTCTTGCCGCTGATGAGGTCGTCACTCGCGCCGATGCGGGTGAAGAGTTGGTCGAACACGGGCAGTCTGGCGCTACGGGCGGGGACGAAGGAACCGATCTGGGCGAGGATCGCCGTCAGGGCGAGCTGCCGCATGTAGGTGGATTTACCGCTCATGTTGGGGCCGGTGATGAGGAGGATGTCGGTCTTGTCATCCATCCGGATGTCATTGGGGACGAAGGGGTCCTCCATGACTTTCTCCACGACCACATGACGGGAATCCCGGATGTCGATCACGGGCTCTTCAGTGAGCACGGGCCGGACGAGGTCGAGTTTCTCGCTCGCGGTGGACAAGGCGGTGAACATGTCCACTTCCGCGAGGATCTCGGCATTCTTTTGGAGTATGGGGATCTTGTCGCGGATCTTGTCCCTGAGTTCGATGAAGAGGTCGTATTCGCGCTGCACGCTCTTCTCCTCGCTCGAGAGGATGATGCGCTCTTTCTCCTTCAATTCCTCAGTGATGTAGCGCTCGGCGTTCACGAGTGTCTGTTTTCTGGTGTAGCCGTGTTCGTCTTTGATGTTCCGGACTTGTCCCTTGGGGACTTCGATGTAATAGCCGAAGACCCGGTTGTAGCCGACTTTGAGTTTCTTGACCCCGGTCTTCTCGCGTTCTTCCTTCTCCAGGTTCTTCAGCCATTCGTTCACGTCGAGATGGACCACGCGGAGTTCGTCCAAGGTCTCGTCAAAACCCTCTTTGAACATGTTGCCTTCGCGGATGGTCATGGGTTGTTCGTCTTTCAGGGCTTTTTCCAGTTCCTGATGGAGGTCGGCGAGCGAATCGATGCTCTCGGCCAGGAAAGTGGCGTATTCGAGTTCCAAGCTTTGGAGATGGCGGCGAAAATCGGGGAGGACGGAAAGGCTCTTGCGCAAACGTAGAAGGTCCTTTCCGTTGGCGTTGCCGTATGAGATCCTGCCGACGATGCGTTCGAGGTCATAGACGTTCTTCAAGAGTTCGCCGAGTTCATCCTTGGTGATGAACTCCTTGTTCAAGGCGTCGAGAAAATCATAACGGGTGTTGAGGACGCTCGCGTTCAAAAGGGGGCGAAGGAGCTGGCGCTTGAGGAAACGCCCCCCCATGGCCGTCTTGGTGTGGTTCAAGAGCCAAAAGAGGGAGCCTCGCTCCTGGTCTTTGATCATCGTGCGCAAGATTTCGAGATGACGGATGGTGTTGGCGTCCATCCGCATGGTCTGCGTGGCCTCGATGCGTTCAGCCTTTTTGAGATGGAGCAGCGTCCTTTTCTGCGTCTTTTCCACATAGGAGAGCAAACGGCGCACGCATTTTTGTTCGTGGGGGGTGGGAAGGTGTTCATAGAGGTGAGAAAAGACCGCGTCGATGTCCGTGGAGGCGTGGATGCTCACCAGGATCCCTTCGTGGTCGGTGTAGTGCTTGATGTAGTCCTCCTCGAAGGAGTGGCCGACGACGATCTCTTTGACGTTCGAGGTGGAAAGTTCCCCGATGAGGGCGCTCGTCTCTTTCGGGACCTTGAGCGAATAGATGTCTCCCGTCGAGACGTTGAGGTAGGTCACGATATAGAAGTATTCCGAAAGACCCACGCCGGCGATGTAGTGTTCTTCGGCGGCGGCATCGTCCACGTTGGTCCCGGGGGTGACGACCCTCGTCACTTCCCGCTTGACCAGGGTCTTGCCCTTGCCGGACTCTTCAAGCTGTTCGCAGATGGCGACCTTGTAGCCGGCGTCGACAAGACGGGCGATATAGGTCTCGCTCGAGTGATGGGGCACCCCGCACATGGGGACCCTCTCCTTCGGACCTCCGTCTCTGCCGGTGAGTTGGATTTCCAGTTCGCGGCTCGCCAAATAGGCGTCTTCGAAGAACATCTCATAAAAGTCGCCCAACCGAAAAAAGACTATCGCGTCCTCATAGTCTTCTTTGATTTCCAGGTACTGTCGCATCATGGGGGTGTATTCTTGTTTATCGGCACGCATGACAAGCCACCCTCGTCAAAAGAGATCGAAAAAGATCACAAGTGCGACGACGCCGATGATGACAAGGCTGACAAGAATGTTCCTGATGATCCGCCGGCGACGCTTGCGTTCAACGGTGTAACGATGGGCGATCTCTTCGAATTTGGTGTCGAACAGGTATTCCTCGATGTCGATACCTTCGAAAAGGCGGGCGTTCTCTTCTTGGATGGGCACGCTCGAAGGTTTCCTCTTCAAGAGGATGAATTCGATCATGTCGATCTTTTTCAGTTCTATGGACACGTTGATGTTCTTCTTCTTGGCATAAGTCTCGAGTTCGATGATGGATTTCTTCTGGAGTTCGTCTTGCTCGGCGTCGTTGAGGTCGAGCTTCAACGCGATGATCTCGATGAGCTGTTTTTTGTTGATGCGGCGGGGGATTTCCACACCATGCTTTTTGCCGAGATCACGGATGTCGGACAACGTGGTCGCATGATGCAAGACCTGCTTGGCGACATCTTCCCGACAACCCTCGAAATACCCTTCGGGTTCGAAGTAGATGGACGCGAGGTTGTTGCGCATGGTCTCATACGATTCGGGAGCGCTTCTTTGATATTTCATCGTCAGATTCTGCAGCCTCACGAATTCGAGGTTGCTCACGCCGAGTTCGTTGCGGTTATGCACGATGAGATACCAGAGGTCTTTCTTGTATTCTTTGACATTGACGCTTATCCCGTAGCTTTCGGCGAGACGTTCAAGCTGGAAGATCGTGAACTCGTCGAACCATTTCAGCCGGTGTTTCATCTCGTCGGAGAACTTGTCGTCGTTCTCGCCGTTGGCGATGATGGGGGCGATGTTCTTGCGGAGGAGGGCTTTGTGGATGTAGCTGGGGAGAAAAATCTCCTTGTTTTTGAGATATTTGACAATCTCTGTGGAGGGTATGACAACAAAAGCGTCGATGAGCTTGTCGACTTGGACTTTCTTATTGTTGAGTTCGATGGTCTCTTCGCCGGGGTGGCGATTTCTCATTGTTGTCCCCTCCTTTAATACGTTGCTTTAATTATACACGATAATTCTGCTCAATTCAACGACATAACACGCATTGAGCGGTTCAGTCCCCGTTTTCCTCCTGCTCGTTCAATCCGTCCTCGAGCAAACGGAAGAGAAGGCCGAGTTCTTCGGTGAGGATCTCTTGCAGATTCAGATACTGCCTGACGGCGGGGACGTCCTCGAGCTCTTGTCTTGCTTTTTCGTAGGCCTTTTTGGCTTCTTCGGCGGCCGCGGGGCCTCCCTTGGCCTTCGTTTGGATGTAGCGGCGTTGTTTTTCCAGGACTCTCTCGTAGGCTCTCTTCCAGTCCTCGCGGGCGAGGACCTCTTTTTCCAAAGCCTTGAACTCCTTGACCAGCGGCTCTTCTTGCAACGCCTCGATCAGTTCACGCAGACTCTTCATCGATCTCCCCCCTCATGAACCAGGTTTTCGCTTCCGTGATTCTCACGGGCACGATCGCTCCGACGAGCCCGGTCCCGCCGGCGAAATGGACGAGCTTATGATGGGGACTATACCCCTTCAACATCCCTTCCTCTTTGCTTTCGCCTTCGACCAAGACATCGACAGTCTCCCCCAAGAACCGTTCATGACCTCGCTTGTATCCTTCGTCGACCTTCTTCTGCAGACGGTGGAGTCTCTCTTTCTTTGTTTCAGGAGGGACACTGTGGTCGAACCTGGCTGCCGGCGTCCCCTCCCTGGGTGAGTACATGAAAGTGAAAGCCCCCTCGAAACGGACCTTATCCAGAAGTGCGAGGGTATCTGCGAAATCCGCTTCCGTCTCGCCGGGGAAACCGACGATGAGATCGGTCGTGAGCGAGATGCCGGGAACGGCCTCCCGGATTCTTTCGACCAGGTCGACGATGTCGTCGCTCGTGTATTTTCTGTTCATGCGTCGGAGGATCTCGTCGCTTCCCGCCTGCACGGGGAGATGGATGTGCGGCATGAGGTTGCCGCCGCGGGCGAGAATCTCGATCGTCTCTTGATCGAAATCCTTGGGATGGGACGTCGTGAAACGCACGCGGGCGATGTCTCGTTCGTGGAGAGCACACAGAAGGTCGGCGAACGACGCTTCGCTTTCGAGGTCTTTGCCGTAAGCATTCACATTCTGGCCGAGGAGTGTCACTTCCCGATAGCCTTCTTCTATCAACTTGTCGATTTCGGCGAGAATCGCCTCGAAGGGGCGGGACCGCTCCTTGCCTCTCGTGTAGGGGACGACACAGTACGTGCAGAACTCGTCACAACCGTACATGATGTTCACATACGCTTTCTTGGCATGGAATCTTCGCTTGGGAAGGTTCTCGACGATGTCGCCTTCCTCGCTCAGAACCTCGACGACTTTCTCCTTCGAAAGCAGGGCCGTTTCCAGTAGCTCGGGGAGGCGATGAATGTTGTGGGTGCCGAAGATGAGATCCACGTGGGGGTGTTCTTTCAAGATTCTTTCTGTGGCGCTCTCGTCTTGGGGGAGGCATCCCGCCACACCGAGGATGAGGTCGGGGTTATCACGTTTATAGCGTTTCAGCCGACCGAGTTCGCCGAACACGCGGTTGGCGGCCGAAGAACGGACGACACATGTGTTCAAAAGGATGAGGTCGGCACGGGACTCTTCTTCGGTCTCCGCAAAGCCGAGTTTTTCGAGAATGCCGCGGATGGTCTCGCTGTCGGCCTCGTTCGCTTGACATCCGTACGTGTCGAGATGATAGAGACGTCCCTTGCCGATGTCCTTCAAGACGGCGTGTCTGTCGAAATCGACAACGGCGGTGTCTTTTCTCGTCCGTTTGCGGGCCTTCCGCATGGAGGGTGTATGCAAGTTCTTTTTCTCATTCATGGTATCACCGCGAATCAGTCGCTATAGTGGAAATTCTCGATCGTGCGTTTCTCCGTGTCGACAAGCACGCCGCCCAATTGGAGGGTGTCGGTCTTTTCGGGGTGGAGGCGCACCGGCATGCCGGTGGTGAACTTTCTCAACACCGTCTCCCTGTCGGCGCCGAGGATGCCGTGTTTCGCCCCCGTCATGCCGATGTCCGTGATATACATTGTGCCCTTGGGCAATATCATCGCATCGTTCGTCTGCACATGGGTGTGGGTACCGACGACGGCGTCGACCCGGCCGTCGAGATAATGCGCCAAGGCCAGCTTCTCACTGGTCGTCTCGGCGTGTACATCGACGATGACCGCATCGGCTTCGAGGTTCTCCAAAGCATCGTCGAGTGTCTCGAAGGGGTTGTTCAAGGGATCGTGCATGAAGATGCGACCCATGATCTGCATCAACACGAGCTCTTGTTCGTTGAAACGGATCCGCATGAGTCCTTTCCCGGGCGTGTCCTTGGGATAGTTCAAGGGACGGACGATGTTCGCCCCCTCGATGAAATCGAACAGTTCCCGTTTCGAGAACGCATGGTTGCCGAGCGTCACGGCATGCGCCCCGAAGGACATCAGGGTCTTGTAGTCCTTGCGGCGGATGCCCAATCCGTCGGCGATGTTCTCGCCGTTGATGAGGAGGATGTCGTGGGGATGTTCCTTCCGCACCTTGGGCAAGAATTTTTCGAGCGCCTTGATGCCGGCCTCGGCATAGACGTCCCCGATGAAAGCGATGCGCATTTCAGTCACGTCCTTTCAAAAGACGGAAATAGTCCTTCTCGAGCAGGATGTCGGCATAATCCCAGAATTTGCCTTCGTGGACGAGCGCGAGAATCTCATCGAGTGTCGCGAGGTCGACATCCTTGACCTCGGCGGGAGCGGGTGTGAGGCGGGCGGGCTCGATGTTCTTTTGTACCCGATAGACAAATGTGATGGTGTTCAGGCGGTCCTTACCTTGTGTCAGAATGCGACCGAGTTCTTCGAGCTCGTCGAAATCGAGCTCGACGCCCAATTCCTCGTCCATCTCGCGAAGAGCGGCTTGCCTCGGTGTCTCTCCGGCGTGGGGGATGCCGGTTGTCGTGGCCCAGAGACCGTAGGTCGCATCGGTCCGTTTCGCTCGCTTCTGGATGAGAAAGCGCCCCTTGTCATCCTCGACCCAGACATGGACGACGAGGAAGAATTCATGATCGGCAAGTGCTTCTCCGCGCTGTGCGGTCCTTTCCAGAAAACGGCCCTCTTTGTCGTAGAGGTCGAAGCGTTCCATGGGTTCACCTCTGAAAAAGCCTTCCTCGGAGGAAGGCTTTTTGATGGTCATTTGGCGACATCCTGAGCCCTTGTCTCACGGATGACAGTGACCTTGATGGTGCCGGGATACGAGAGTTTCTCTTCGATCTCCGCTTTGATGTCGCGGGCGAGCTTGTGAGCCATGGTGTCGTCGATGGCATCGGGTTTCACCATGACACGGACCTCGCGTCCGGCTTGGATGGCATAGGCCTGTTCGACGCCTTCATGTTTGCCGGAGATGTCCTCGAGCTGTTCGAGGCGTTTGATGTAGTTGTCGAGCGATTCGCTCCGGGCGCCCGGCCGGGCGGCCGACAGGGAGTCGGACGCGGCGACGAGTACACCGATGACGGTTTCCGCCTCGACTTCGCCGTGATGGCTCTTGATGGCGTCAATCACGGCCTTCGGTTCTTTGTAGCGGTTGGCGAGCATCTCGCCGATCTCGACATGGGAGCCTTCGGTCTCATGGTCCACGGCCTTGCCGATATCGTGGAGAAGACCGGCTCTTCTGGCGAGAATCTCGTCCTCGCCGATCTCGGCGGCCAACTTGCCGGAGAGAAAGGCGCATTCAAGGGCGTGTTTCAACACGTTCTGTCCGTAACTCGTGCGGAAATGCAGACGTCCCAGCAATTTGACGAGGTCGGGATGGACCTTGCCGATGCCGGCTTCAAAGACGGCCTCTTCACCCTTGTCACGGATGAACCGGTCCACTTCCTCGCGCATTTTTTCGACGATCTCCTCGATACGTCCGGGATGGATCCTCCCGTCGCTCACCAAGGCCTCGAGCGACCGTTTGGCGATCTCGCGACGGACGGGGTCGAACCCCGAAAGCACCACGGCCTCGGGGGTGTCGTCGATGATGAGATCGACTCCGGTGAGGGCTTCGATGGTGCGGATGTTCCTTCCCTCGCGGCCGATGATGCGGCCTTTCATGTCGTCGTTGGGAAGGTTCACGACACTGACGGTGCCTTCGCCCGTGACATCCTGGGCATACTTCTGCATCGCGTGGGCGAGAAGGTGTTTCGCTTTCTTGTCGGCCTCGTGCTTGGCCTTCTCCTCCTCTTCCTTGATGTACTGGGCGATTTCCTTGCTCATTTCCGATTCCACTCGTTTGAAGATGGTCTCTTTTGCTTCATCGACGGTGTAACCGGCGATGGATTGAAGCTTTTCGTTCTGTTCTTCGATCAAACTGTCCAGCTTGCTGTCTTTCTCATCCAGAACCTTCTTGCGTTGCTCGATGGACTCTTCTTTACGGTCGAGATTGGATTCACGACGGTCGAGGTTTGTCGAACGGTTGTCCAGCGCGCGTTCGCGTTGGAGGAGTTTGTTCTCCTGTGCGGATATCTCCTGTTTCCGTTCTTTGACCTCTTTTTCGAATTCCGTCCGTTGGGTGTGGATTTCCTGTTTGCTTTCAAGAAGCGCTTCTTTTTTGCTCTGTTCAGCGGTCTTGATCGCTTCGTCGACGATCTTTTCCGCCTGGTCACGTGCTTTGTGGAAACCTTTCTCGACTAGTATTGCGCGTAGTATGAATCCAACGGCCACGCCGATGATGATGACCAGCAAACCGGAGATGATTAATATGAGTGCATCTGGCATATTAATACTCCTCCGTTTTCTGTATATCGACTCAATGGCCTTACATAAAACACCTTGGCAAGGCATTTTCTTGCATGAGTAGAATCAAAGTTACTTTTACATTATACATGGTCGAAGCGGGAAAAGTCAAACAATATAACGCTTTCGATGCCGTTCACAATGTAGATATACAATAGATGTGAGACCTCGAGCTTGATAAATGAAAAGGTGATCCGTATCCTATAAGAGTAAAGCCAATTTACCTTAAGGAGGATACGAATCACATGTCCAGTCTACCACACAATGTCCGTTATTGTGAACATGATGTGAACACAAGATTTCATGCTTGTCGACTGTACAGTAATCCGCAGTACTCCCTACGTCATGTCATCCGCAAGTACAAGGTGTCCAAAGCTTC
>SL_5KL_010_SEDDRAFT_10000962_pt1 | contig 18077 bp, 17 predicted proteins | sample SodLakKL_010_SED_FD_9118 | JGI IMG/M metagenome (IMG submission 9118)
CCTGGCCCCCGACACGGCTTTCGGGCGGGCAGGAATTGAACCCTTTATTCCCCAAGCGGAAGCAAGAGGGGCTGAAATTGTCATCCAGGAGTATCCTTCCGCAGATGCAACCGACTTTACCTCCTATATCCTGAGGATTATGGAAGAAGAACCGGACTATTTATTCGTTGTATGGGCCGGAGCCAATAACCCCTGGCGGCAGTTGTCTGAACTCGATGTCCAGGGTGCTGGAATCACTATTTCTACAGGTGCTCCTGAAATTGCAGCCCTGCGCATGATGCATGATGTAGTTGGCATGCAGGGTTTTACAGTATATTACCACAGCGTCCCACCGGCAAATCCAATGAATGATTGGCTGGTAGAAGAACACTTTGCCCGTTTTGATGCACCACCCGATATCTTTACCTCAGGTGGGATGGCCTGTGCTTCCGCCCTGGTCACTGCATTGGAAAAAACCGGCGGAGACACCGACTCCGAAATCCTTATTGAAACCATGCGGGGCATGGAGTTCGATTCCCCCACCGGTGACAGGTATTTCAGAGAAGACGACCACCAGGCAATGCAGCCACTATTCGAAGTTACCCTGGAAGAAGGCGATGATCACCCGGTTCCCGAGCTGGTTCGGGTTATCCCGGCTGATAATATCGCTCCCCCGGTAACAGTGCCAGATGATGCTGAACGGTAAGTAAGAGATCTCCCACGTAGAATAGGAGTTGCTTCTTATGTCAGAAACACTGATAGAAACCAAGAACCTCACCATAAATTTTGGCGGTTTAAAAGCAGTAAACAACGTCAGCATATCTATACATAAAGGGCTATTTACAACAATTATCGGACCGAATGGAGCCGGGAAAACAACTCTTTTTAATCTAATAAGCGGCCTGTTACAACCGACAGAAGGAACAGTTATTTTCAAGGGGACAGACATTACTCGTCTGTCCCCTATGCAAAGAGTAGCCATGGGCATTGGCCGTTCCTTTCAATTAACAAATGTTTTCCCTACATTAACCGTCCACGAAAATATCCGTTTAGCCCTGCAAGCCAAAAATCGGACCGGATATAGGATTTTCACTTCCTATAAACGTTTTCGCAGCTTGGAAGAAGCAGCAACCAAACTATTAGAAGATGTGCTTCTTCATGACCGCGGTAATTTCTTGGCCGGCAGTTTAAACCATGGCGAGCAACGTAAACTGGAATTGGCTATGGTTTTAGCATTAAAACCGGATGTATTGCTGTTAGACGAGCCTACAGCCGGCATGGCTTTGGAAGAAGTACCGACCATGCTTGAACTGCTGGAAAAAACCAAGAAAGAGCAGGACAATACCATTTTATTGATTGAACATAAAATGGACCTGGTAACCAAACTTTCCGATACAGTCATAGTCCTGGTAAACGGTTCCGTTCTTACCCGGGGCACAGCCGCTGAAGTTTCTGAAGATCCCGAAGTCCTTAAAGCTTACCTGGGGGGAGGAATCTTAAATGAAACCACTGCTTGAATTAAAAAATATCTCGACTTTCATCGGGCCATTCCACATTTTGCAGGGAGTTTCCCTGGAAGTTTATCCGGGAGAAGCTGTTGTAATTTTAGGGCGAAATGGGGCCGGCAAAACCACAACCCTGCGCAGTATTGTTGGGCTCCAGCCTGCAGCCAGCGGCCAGATCACACTCGATGGAGTTAACCTGCTCGGCTTGCCCCCTTACCAGGCTGTCCGTACCGGAATTGGATATGTCCCTGAAGATTACGGAATTTTTGATTTTTTATCCGTCGAAGAAAACCTGCTCATAGCGATGTGGATCGAAGATAAAGATACCCTGGCAAGGCGCGATAGCGTTTTGGATCTGTTTCCGGCCTTAAAGGACTCATACAAGCGGCCGGCTTCCACTTTAAGCGGTGGACAGAGACAAATGCTTTCTATCGCCAGGGCCCTGGTTAATGAGAATAAAATAATCCTTATAGATGAACCAAGTAAAGGGTTAGCTCCAATTATAGTGGAAAAAGTGCGAGATGCATTACTTAAATTCAAAAACAAAAGCACAATTATCCTGGTAGAACAAAACTTTGACATGGCCTGTTCCGTCGGAGATCGTTTCTATATTATCAATGAAGGCCGCACCGAACTGAACGGGCCTATTCAAGAACTATATGATGATCAAGAGCTGCAGAGAAAATACTTGGGAGTTGTTAACGCTTAGGATTGAACCAAACTCCCGGAGAGGATGAGTAAGGCTTGCACATATTTGCAATGTTATTTATAAACGGTCTGGCAGAAGGAGCCTTGATCTTCTTAATGGCTGCCGGTTTATCCATTATTTTAGGACTACTGGGGGTAGTCAACTTTACCCACGGTACCTTGTTTATATGGGGCGGCTATGTAAGTATCTGGGTTTTTGGGCTTTCGGGTAACTTTTTTATTGCCCTGCTGGCAGCCATTGCAGCCGGAATTCTTATGGGCCTAATTTTTGAGCGGCTCTTTGTGCGGCCCGTTTATGGTAATGTCACCGCCCAGATTCTAATTACCCTTGGCTTAATGACCATCTTTACAGACATGGTACGCCTGCTGTGGGGGCCCAATCCAATCCCGGCCAACCGTCCTGATTTTATTGATGGCACCTGGATATGGGGTTCGGTAATCATTTCTCAGTACCGCATTTTTTTAATTGTAATAGGGGTTTTGGTAGCAATCGGGATCAATTTTTTAATCAACCGAACCCGGGTAGGCATGATTATGCGAGCCGGGACCCAATCCCCGGACATGGTCCAGGCTATGGGGATCAACATTAAAGTTTATTTCTCCGGCGTTTTTGCTGGAGGAGCCGCTCTGGCAGCTCTCGGTGGGGCATTATACGTACCTCTTGTCGGCAGTGTCTGGTCCGGAATGGGGATAAACAACCAGATCCTGGCCTTCATTGTAGTTATTTTAGGTGGGATGGGATCATTTTATGGCTCCGCGGTGGGCAGCATTATAATCGGTCTTACCGTGGCCATGGTTTCCTGGTTTTATCCACCCTTAACCGTATATTCAACAGTGATACTTTTAATTTTAGTATTATCACTTAAGCCCGAAGGGCTGTTTGGAACGGCGGTGAGAAGATAATGGCTGCATTAACCAACATTATAAGCAAAAATTTAACTGTTAAACCAGTTCAGGCCCTGCTCCTTTTCCTACTGCTGGTTATCCTTTTGATTATCCCCATGATATCGGGGATGACCACAATTACCCTTTTCAGTAGAATCTTTATACTGGCGATCTTTGGAATGAGCTATGATATCTTAAGAGGTTTCACCGGCATTATCAATTTAGGCCACGCTCTTTTTTTTGGAGGGGCCACCTATATTGCGGGAATTCTTTTCAACAGGGTTGGCCCTACCCTCGACGTCCTGCTTTTGGCAATCATAACCGCCTTTGTTTTGTCCGCCATAATTGCCTACATTATGGGGCAATTTGCTTTTCGGGGCACCGGCTTCAGCGGAGTTATCGCCTGCGCCATGATCACCCTGGCCTTTGGTGAAATCGTGCGTCATACTGCTGAAACCCTTCGCGATTACACCCAGGGTGCCGACGGCCTGACTTTTAGAATTCCGGAGATGTTTCAGGATCGATTCATGATGTATTATTACGCTCTCATATTTTTAATCGTTATGACCATAGTTCTCCGCCAGTTTGTAAGATCTCCGACCGGCAGGGTGCTCCAGGCTATCCGTGATAATGAGCAAAGAGCACGTTTTTTGGGATATGATACTAAGAAATACAAGTTAATCGCCCTGGTAGTAGCCGGGATGGCATCCGCTTCGGCAGGTATAATGTTCGCCCTGCTAACTCGTTTTGCCAACACTGAACTTTTAACCGTTCAAAGCACTCTAAATGCCCTCTTGTATACTATTGTAGGTGGCACCGGCACCCTTTACGGGGCGATTATCGGAACGGGTTTTGTCCAAATCGCTCAAAATTCACTGCTTGAATTAAGAGGTATACATGAGATATTCTCCCGCTGGTTAATATTTTTTGGAGCGATTTATGTTTTAGTGGTTCTTTACATGCCCAAAGGTATAATTGGAGCGTTTTATCAACTGCATGCTTCCTGGCAAAAACGAAAAAAACACGGCTAAAGTATTACCAGTGTTCCGTATTTCAATCTGCTAAGCAAAAGGAGTAAAAAATATGAGCAATCCATCAACTAATCAAGTCGGCCTGGCAAATTTAGCCATGTATGTGCCCGAAAAAGTAGAATCCAGCAAAGAAATCTCTCAAAAATCCGGTATTCCTTTAGAGGTTGTGGAAGGCAAGATGGGCCTAAAACAAAAGCACATCGCCGGTGAGAATGAACATGTGTCCGATATGGCCCTGGCTGCAGCCAAAAAAGCGCTTCGTGGCTTTGATCCGGCTAAATTGGATGCAGTAATATATTTCGGCAGTCAGTACAAGGACTACCCGGTCTGGTCATGCGCCTGCAAATTACAGTACGAACTGGGCGCCGACCAGGCATTTGCTACAGAAATCATGTCTCTTTGTGCCAGCTTCACCGTAGCCCTTCGTATGGCCAAGGGTTTGATGCTTTCTGACGAATCAATGAACAATGTATTACTGGTAATGGCCAGCAAGGAATCCTCGTTAATCGATTATACCAACCCCCGGGTTCGCTTTATGTATAACTTTGGTGACGGCGGCAGTGCTGCCCTTTTACAGAAAGGGTATGGGAGGAACCTGATCCTGGAAACTCATAACATAACTGCAGGTTTTTTTAACAAGCATGTCAAAGTGCTTGAGGGTGGATCGGTCAGTCCAATATGCCATACCCCCTGCAAAAATGGCACCGGCCTGCTTGAAGTTATCAATCCCGAAGAAATGAAGGAACACCTGGATCCAATAACTTTTACTCATTTTAAAACGGTAATTGATAAAGCCCTGCAAAAAAGTGGAAAAACCCTGGAAGACCTGGACTTCCTTGCCCCGATTCATTTTAAAAGATCGCTGCATACAGAACTTCTCAATGAACTGGGGCTTAAAGATAACCAAAGTTTTTACCTGGAAAACTACGGACACGTGCAGGCTGCAGATCAAATCATTGCCCTCACAGAGGCTACAGACAAAGGATTATTAAAAGAAGGCGACACCATAGCCCTGCTGGCAGCAGGGACCGGCTATACCTGGGGCTCGACCATACTGAGGTGGGGCTAGCTAATGCACAACGAAGGGGTCACCTTTCCAAAAACCAAACGGGGCCAGGCTACTTTTGATAAAATACTAAAAGCAGCCGAACAAGTAATAAGTGAAAAAGGATACCACGAAGCTTCGATTTATGCGATTACGGAACGGGCCGGAGTAGCAATGGGCACCTTTTATCTTTATTTTAGAGGCAAAAAAGACATCTTCCGGGAACTGATCATTTTTATTCACCACGAACTGCGCAAATACATCCAAAATTCAGTTAAAGACTTGACTGACCGGAAAGAGATAGAAATTGAAGGGATCAAGGCATTCTATCGATACTGCCTGGATAAGCCAAATTTATATGCATTGATTAGGGAAGCCGAGTTTGTGGACCTGGAAATTTTTAAATGGCACTACATAAACTTTAGCCGGGCCTATATCAAGCAGCTGGAAAAAGCCATGGATAAAGGCGATATCAAACGGATGGATCCTGAAGCTCTTGCCTTTTGTCTAATGGGAATCAGCATTTTCACCGGAATGCGCTGGCCGGTTTGGACAAAGGAAATGCCGGGCGAAAAGCAGTTAGAAGCTATCAGGGGGCTTATTCTCAATGGAATCTCCCACCGCTAAAGGCGATGAAATTTCATCCATTGCGAAGGCTCGATACTAAACCGCTGCAACTCCTGCTTGAACTGCCTGAGAGCATAATTTTCATACCGGGCAATTTAAATCACGGTCTTTTAATGGCTGAAAAAAAATTTTTACCTGCTCCTGCTTTTAACTACGGGTTTATCCTGTATAAAGTTGTGTTATGATAAAATATAACATCAGTTAGTATCAGAACAACCAGCAAAGCAGGTGTAACATTGCGCGGATTAAAAATATTTCTCTTGCTGTGTTTAAGCACGATTTTAGTGATTACCGGCTGGGTCCACCTGGCCGGGTTGAGTATGGAAAAAACAGTTTTCAACAGTTCGTACTACCGCGAAGTGTTCGAAAAAACCGGTTTGGCCTCCTCCCTCCATGCTGAATTAAAGGCAAATCTGCCGGATATGGTTGCCGACGAAATAGCCAGGGAAATGGAAAAAGAACTGGCGAATGATATAAGCGATTTCGAAAAAGAAGTTTACCGAAACATGGTTGAGCTGGTTACTACTGCTCTCCTCGATACTTTTGATGAAGACTGGATTGAAGAGCAGCTATTTATTGTCATCGATGATCTCGTGGCATTTGCCACAGGAGAACAGCAAGAACTGGTCGTTGAAATTGACATCAGCGAAAACAAGCAGGAGATAAAAGAAAAGGTGATCGACACCTTTGATAATCTCCCACCCCCGGTGAAAGAAAGGCTGGGCATTCAAGAAGGTCAAACGTCCCAATACGTTGAAGAAATGTTAAGTGAAATGGATCTGCCGGACCGAATCCAGCTTAATGAACTGGTTACAGAAGGTAATAACAAATCAACCGGCGATCTGGAGCATTCGCTTTCAACCCTGCAGGGTTATAGAGGATTATATCTCTATTTACCTTACCTGGTTTACGCCATTTCATTAACAGGATCCCTCCTTTTAGCCGGTTTTAGCGGAGGGCTAAAGTGGTTTGGAGCTGCAGTGCTATTTTTTAGCGCCACTTTCCTGCTGGGCATCCAGGTTTTTCCCGGATTTGCTGAACAAATGATTTTACCAGGAGTTGAAAACGAACTGCCGCTTTCAAAGGAAATGCATCAGTCAATTGTTGCTTATACCCTGGATCAAATCAGATCGCTTCCCTTGATCAGCGGAGCTGTCGGTATAGTTTTTTTAGCCGGAGGGTTTATCTCAGGTCCGATGCTCCGTAAAAAACCCCGAAAAAGGCATCGTTAACCTGATCTGGCTAATCAGTTAATGGAGATATAATAATTATCTAATTACAGGAGTCTTTATGCAAACCAATAGATGCGACTTTTTCCCTTTACCCGATTTACTGAAATCAGAACACCTGCTGTGCATCCAGCCTCATCCGGATGACCTGGAAATCGGGGCGGGTGCTACTGTAGCCCGGTTAACCCGGTCCGGGACAAAAGTAACTGTAGTGACCGTAACCGATGGTTCAGCCGGCACAAAAGATCCTGCACTCAACCAGGTTAACCTTGCCAAAACCAGAAAAGCCGAAACAGAAAAAGCCGCGGCTATCCTGGGGGTAGAAGAACTATACTGGTTAGGCTTCACCGATGGTGCTTATTTGCCTTACGAAGAAGTCCGTGCCGGCATAACCAGGCATATCCGCAAATTAAAACCCACCGCAGTCATGGTATGCGATCCATGGCTGCCTTACGAAGCCCATTCCGATCATATCCGCACCGGTAAGGCAGCAGCCGAAGCTGGTTTTCTATCCGGCATGCCATACTTTCACCCTGAAGACAAAGAGACCGGTTTTTTCCCACATGATATAAATACGGTCGCTTTTTACCTTACCGCTTACCCGAACACTTTTATCGATGTTACTGCCACCTGGAACTTAAAACTATCGGCCATAGATTGTCACCGGAGTCAATTTCCCAGGGATAAAGGCGATATGCTGAAAAAATTTCTTGAAACTAAAGCCAGACAAAGTGCTGAAGGAAAAAACTGCGAATTGGTGGAAACGTTCAAAGTCCTTTCACCCCAGCATTTGCACATTTTTGAGGAGGCCTGGCAGTGCTAATAAATTGCGCACTCTTCGATAGCCGCCCCCAATACATCGATAATCCTGTCAACATCTTGCTTTTTGATTATCAAGGGCGGAGAAATACCGATCAAATCCACATCCAGGGCCCTCACAATAACCCCGTTTTTATAGGCCAGGTTAAAAACATCATGATTGATCGGTTTTTCAAATTTTTCTTTTGTCGAACGATCCTTAACCAGCTCGATTGCCGTGATCAATCCGCTGCCCCTGACCTCGCCGATGTATTTGCTGTTCAAAGCATTTAACCCTTCAACCAGCCTTTCACCCATTTTCCTGGCATTATCCTTTAAATTTTCTCTTTCCAGAATTTCAATGTTTTTCAGGGCCACCCGGCAGGCCAGCGGGTGACCGCTGTAAGTAAAGCCATGGTAAAATTGATCAAGGCTTTTTAGAGCCTGGAATATTTCATCTGATATCACTGCAGCTCCCAGGGGCACATAACCGCTGGTTATTCCCTTGGCAAGCGTCATGGCATCGGGAATTACCCCGTTCCAGTGTTCTATCCCAAAATCTTTCCCGGTCCGGCCAAAACCGGTTACTACTTCGTCAGCTATAAAAAGCACGCTCCTGCGGGTGCAAACCTCCCTGATTTTCTCGTAATACCCCGGGGGAGGAACAATAATCCCTCCCGCCCCGATAACCGGTTCGGCAATAAAGGCTGCCACGTTTTCTTCTCCCAGCTCGTCTATTTTTTCTTCCAGGGCATCGGCACATTCCAGGCTGCACCGGGAAGCTGCCTTATCCCAGGGACAGTAATAACAATAAGGGGCATCAATAAAGGCATAGCCGGGTGGATAGGGTTCAAAGCCCTTATGGTACTTGGGAAACCTGGTTGCCTGGATCGACCCGTAACCTACACCATGGTAACCCTTATTACGGGATATAATCCAGTCTTTGTTATCCATGCCCCGAGCTGACCAGTATAGCCTGGCAATTTTAAACAGGCTGTCATTTGCCTCGGAACCGCTCCCTGCAAAAAAAACTTTTGCTTTTTTTACCGGAACTTTTTTACTTACTTTCTCAGCCAACCTGATTACCGGTACGTTGGAAAATCCGGTAAAACAGTGATACGCTTCTAACCTGCTCATCTGATCCCTGGCAGTTTCAATTACCTCCTCGCGCCCGTGGCCAATATTACTGTACCACAATCCGGCAAACGCATCGATATATTCATTTCCTTCAATATCATAAACCCTGGCACCGTACCCTCTTTCTATGATCTTCGGACCATTTTCAAGCACCTCCTCAATACTTGAAAACGGGTGGAGGAAATATTCTTTGTCAGCATTCTTTAATTCTTCGATCTCCTGCTTATTGTAATAACCGCCCATCGATCACCACTCCATTCATAAAAAATATCTGACCAACCGAAAACATCCAGCCTTGTCAATAATAACAACGGGGGCCCGCATAAACTGCAAGTTCTATATATAGTTGCCAGTTTCCCATTTAATTGGTTAATTCAACACAGAAACTTCTTATCCCTTCAGGTTGGGCTTGACAATAATCACTGCTATTGATAACTTTGCTACAGGATTCAATCTCACCAAATAGAAGGTGTTTGCCGTGATAGATATTTTCAAATACAAAATTTTAACGATTATTCTTGTTATCTGTATGCTTTTCATGGCAGCCGGGTGCCAGGAAGAACCTGATGAGGAAAATGCTTATAACATAGAAACAGATGAAGAATTCCATCAGGCTGTGGAACATATTATGGATCGCTTCTTAAGAGAAGATGATCAAGAAGCGATTTACAACGAACTATTTGAGGAATTTGGCGATCGCTACACAGAAGATGAGATCAGGGTGCATGTACGAGCCCTGCTTGAAGAACAGGAAGATCAGTTAAGCGCCGAACTTGAAATCGTACAGGGCAAAATTGAAGAAGCCGAAGAAAAGATCGCGGAATTGGACGAAGTGCTGGAAGATAAGGCTGATGGCGACGCAATCCAGGAGCTTGAAGAGGAATTGGCTCCCCTTAAAGAGTGGATCGAGAAACTTGATCTCAAGATAGAAGAAACAGAAGATTTTTACAGGAAAATGGAACTTTATGAAGAGAAAGAAAACACCCTGTTAATGACTGCCGAAATCATGGAAAATAAGATAGAAACCGTGGAAAAAAGTGAAGATGAAGAACAGCAGGGTGCCGGGGCATTTTTCAATTATCACCATAATATTGAAGAGCTGAAAGAGAAGGACCAGGAAATACAGGAAGCATATGAAAGCGTTACCGGCGATAACTTTATCAGCGAACAAGTGCTCCATGATGAGCTGCAGAAAAATATAATTCCTGAAAGCGAAGATCTGCTTGATGAGCTGGAAGATGTCGAGCTGGATACCGATGAGATCAGGGACGTGCACCAAACCTTTAAAGAAGCCCGGAGCACTTTGCTTCAAGCTTTCAATCTCTGGGTGGAGGCAATCCAGGAAGAAGAACAGGATATGGTAGATGAAGCTATACAATTAGCGGAAGAAGGAGAAACCCTGAGAGAAACTTTTTATAAAGAATTGGAGCAGTTACTTCAGCGCTATACAAATTAAAAGGCTGATGTGGACTAATACTATTAAGAAAGGATGGTTGTGATGGGTTTTGCTCTTTCCAAACTGCAGTTAAAAAGTCCGGCATTTGAGCACCTGGGGAAAATCCCGCAAAAACATACCGGGGAAGGAGAAGATGTTTCACCGGCATTGGAATGGGTTAACGCTCCGGAAGGCACAGGGTCTTATGCCATCATCTGCCACGACCCGGATGCACCGTTAGTTTCACCGGGCAGTTACGGATTTGTCCACTGGGTCCTCTATAACATCCCAGCTTCAGAAACAAAGCTGCCGGAAGGCAGCAAAGATTTCACCACCGGAACAAATGACGCTAAAAAAGAAGGATACATGGGCCCGATGCCACCCGAAGGACACGGCAAGCATCACTATTTCTTTTGGGTTTTGGCCCTGGACAAAGAATTAAACCTGGAAGCAGGCTTAACTCTTTGGCAGTTGTTAGAACGTATTGAGCCTCACGTGATCGGAATGAACCGCCTGGTAGGCACCTATGAACGCGGTTGATTTTTGTACTGTGCAACAATGCAACGGTAAAAGTGTCACCTCAGCCGTGCTGCATATTGGACCGATTATGGTTCATCACAGGAAATGGCGGGCGCCCAGAATCCGGTACGGCTGAGCTGTAACTGGCAAAAATGAAATCTGCTTAGTATAAAACAACTCCCGGGAAAAATATTTTTACCGTGAGTTGTTTTATGTTAAAATTACTACGGTTAAAACCCGAATTATTTAAAGCGAAATACTGTTAATTACTATCTGGAAAATGAGGCTGCTATGAAAAACAACCAGGAGCAAAAAGTTGACCAGGAAAAACTAAAAGAATCCGTACTGGGTGAGGCAGGTAAGGAACAGCAGGAATACCCCCGGCGAAAAAAAATCGGCCTGCTTGCAGGCCCCTTATTTTTCTTACTATGCCTGGCCTTTTTACCTGTAAGCGAATCCTTTAGCCTCCCGATGAGAAATGCTTTAGCCTCCACCGGGTGGATTGCCATATGGTGGCTTACCGAGGCGGTGCCCATTCCCGCGACTTCCATGCTTCCCCTGCTGCTGTTTCCATTAACCGGGGTGATGGAGTTTAGAGATACAGCGGTGGGTTACGCCGATTCAATCGTATTCCTTTTCCTGGGCGGTTTTATAATCGCTGCCGCTATGCAGCGTTGGAACCTGCACCGCAGAATTGCCTTAACCATAGTTAAAGCAATGGGTCCTAAACCAACCCGCCTTATTTTTGGGTTCATGCTGGCCACCGGCTTTCTATCCATGTGGATCAGCAACACGGCCACTTCGATGATGCTCATGCCGGTGGGATTGGCCGTGATCCTGCAACTGGCCCGAATAATTAAAGAACAAAATTTAGAAATTGAGGTAGAGGCGGGTAAATTCGCCTTTGGGACAGCCCTGATGCTAGGGATTGCTTATTCTGCTTCCATAGGGGGCATGGGCACCCTGATTGGAACTCCTCCAAATGCAATTTTCGCTTCAGTTGCCGAAAGTTCCCTGGAAACTGACATATCATTTTTAGACTGGATAATTTTTGGATTCCCCCTGGCCATGGTCTTCATCATTGTCGCCTGGTTTTACCTGGTAAAATACTTTAAACTGGATAAAATTAAAGAACTGGTGGCAGACGCCAGTATTATAGAAAACGAAATAAAACAGCTCGGCCCGATGAAAGCGGAAGAAAAGAAGGTACTCGCGGTTTTTTCCCTGGTAGCCCTGGGATGGATCACCCGCGGCTTAATTTTTGAAGAACTCTTGCCGGCCTTAAACGACTCAATGATCGCTATTGCCGGGGCCTTGATCCTGTTCATCCTGCCCTCTGATTTTAACAGGGGAACTTTCATTTTAGACTGGGACAGCGCAGTAAAAATACCCTGGGGCATACTGATTCTTTTTGGTGGGGGCATCGCCATTGCCGGTAGTTTTGAGGAATCGGGGCTTACCGAATGGCTCGGCCAACAGCTGGCAATTCTGCAGGATACCCCGCCGCTGCTGGTTATCTTCGGTATCTTCGCCCTGGTAGTATTTCTTTCCAATATAACCTCCAACACCGGCACCGTATCGATGATCTTGCCGGTAATGATCGCTATGGCCGGGGCTATGGCCGTCCATCCCCTTGGATTTATGATCGTAGCCACCTCAGCAGCTTCATTTGCTTTTATTCTTCCCGTGGCTACCCCGCCTAACGCTGTTATTTTTAGCAGCGGCTATGTTCCGATTGAAAAAATGGCCCGGGTAGGGCTGGGGATAACTTTGATCACAATTTTACTGCTCCCGCTTATCCTTTACCTGTGGCTGCCCCTAACCTGGGGAATCAGTATAAATTAAACGCTTTACAAAAAACAGCTTAAAGCGAAACTATTAACCATAAAAATNATAATTGTGCCTGCTGAGCATTAAATGATAATTTATTAATAAAAACCAGCGCTGCCAAAGCACCCAAAGCTCACACGACTGGCGGCATTTANGAAGAANAAAGGGTCCCTGCTTGACAGTTAGAATTAAGCGTGTTAGCATTTCGGCAACAATAAGCAGGTTTTACATGTTNAAATCACAGCCTGCCCGGTAAACTATGAAAAAAACAATCCATCGATACCTTCATATTATAAAAAAAACCGTCCATTTTCTAACGGTCGGAATTTGGCAGATCCCGTTAAAAAGTTTATCGCCGGGTAAAAGCTTCCTGCTTAATCAGCTGCGGATATTAATTATTGCTTTCCGGGGCGTTAAGGAAGACAACCTTTTGCTGAGAGCCCCCGCCCTCACCTTTTATTCGCTTTTAAGCATAGTCCCGTTTGCTACCCTGTCATTCGGCATTGCCCAGGGCTTTGGCCTGGAAATGTACCTGGAAAGACAGTTAAAAGAAGCCTTGGCCGGTCAAGAAGAAGTATACTTCTGGATCATGGAACTAAGTGAGACTCTACTTCAGGAGATTCACAGGGGCACTGTAGCGATCTTCGGTTTACTCCTCCTCATGTATACGGTAACCATGCTATTATCCAATATCGAAAAGTCATTTAACGAAATTTGGCAGGTAAAAAGAGGGAGGCCATTATCCCGCAAAATCAGCGACTATTTCGCGATGATGTTTATCGCCCCCCTGCTTTTTGTTATATCCGGAGTGACCACAGTTTACCTCACCACCCGGATTGAGCAAATAAGCATTGCCATCTTAAACCCGCTCTTGCTAATTTTTGTCCAGCTGATTCCCTATATTCTGATCTGGAGCCTTTTTACCCTGCTTTACATGGTAATGCCCAACACCAGGGTTCAATTTTCCTCGGCCTTGATTGCGGGAGTGGTTGCGGGAACAATATTCCAGTTAATCCAGTGGGGTTACGTGACCTTTCAAATCGGCGCCGCACGCTACGGCACTATGTACGGCTCCCTTGCCGCCCTGCCGCTTTTGATGGTCTGGATGCAAGCAAGCTGGGTCGTAATTCTTTTCGGAGCAGAACTTTCTTTTGCCAACCACCACGTGGAAAGTTATGAATTTGAAACAGAAACCAGGAATATTAGCCCCTTCAATAAAAAAATACTTGCCGTCTATATCCTTCACCTGGTGGTGCGAAACTTTAAAAAAGGTGAAAAACCGGTTACTCCCAAACAAATTTCAAGTGCCCTGCAAATTCCTAACACCATGGTACGAAAGCTGTTAAACGATCTGGGTGCTGTAAACCTGGTCAGTGAAACCAGGACAGAACACTCCAAGGAAAGTGCCTACCAGCCGGCCGTGGACCCAAATATGATCAGTATCAAAATGGCCCTGGAACGCCTGGAACACAATGGGACGGACAGGCTTGTCGCCAAACCTTCCCCCACCCTGGAAACAATAAAAAGTTCCCTGGAAGAGTTTTATAGCCTAATCGAGAAATCTAACCATAATAAACTGTTAAAAGATTTATAACTGGTATTTTAAGAAGCCTGGCGAACCCTGATTGAAGCTAAGTTGCAGCTGCTGTTTGGGGAATAATTAGGCCAAAAGGAGAATAAACATGGCAGTAATCTATCTTGTCCGTCACGGGCAAACAAAATGGAACCGGGAAGAAGTATTCAGGGGCCAGGCAGATATTCCCCTGAACGATTTTGGACGCTGCCAGGCAGAGGCCCTGGGCAAAACATTGCGAAATGAAGAATTAAATAATCCAGTCCTGGTTGCCAGCCCTTTAAAAAGAGCTACAGAAACGGCTGAGATAGTCTCGGCGCACCTGGACGATATATCAATAAGCAAAGACTCTTCATACCTGGATATATCCTACGGAGAGTGGGAGGGAAAGCCTCTTACAGAAATCAGGAAAAAATACCCGGAGCTATACCAGGCCTGGCTAAAACATCCCGAAGAAGTGATTTTCCCCGGAGGAGAAACCTTAAAAAATGCTGCTGACCGGGCCGAAAAAGGCATCTTCCAGGCAGTTAAAAACAACCCGGAAGGACATACAATAATATTTGCCCACCGAGCCATTAACAAGGTGTTACTTTGCCGCCTGCTGGGACTCGGTGAACAGGGCTTCTGGAAAATACGCCAGGATACGGCCTGCCTGAACGAACTAGCTTTCAGCAACCGGAGCTTTATGCTGGTGAAGCTTAACGATACCTGTCACTTGCGGGATATGGAAAGGGATGCCGGAGATTTTTAAATCAGGCACTTGCGTAAATGGCTTTGCGCGGCTAGCTATCTTATAGCCTTAAAGACAAAGACTACCCGGCATGGCAACGACATTATATTCGGCAGGCCGAAAATTTGGCTTATTGCTCCCAGGGACCATATAAAGAATGCTTGAGGTTTCTAACCGCTTCTCCTCTCAACTCAAAAGTTACATAGCTAAGTTCATTTTCAAACTGCCCGGCCTGAATACTCAAGGTATCGCCGAGCTGTTTTGCCCAAATACCCCCGTTATACCTGGGAGACTCGTGGATATGGCCGTGGATGGTCACCAGTGGTTTATTATCCATGATAAAATTGTAAACTGCCGGACTGCCGACTGCATCACCGGTAGCACAAAGATCAAGCCCGGCATAAGCCGGGGGATCATGGATCAGCCATACTGAACGCCTTAAATTCTTCGTCACCCGCTTCATATTTTCAAGGGACCGCTTGACCGGCATTTTATTTTTAAGGTAAGCTTCCAGGTCTGGGATGGTAATTATCTCGTTGCTGCTATCAATTTCCGCCGGAGGTCCAAGCTGAACCGGGTCTATATAACACTCATTTTCACTGTCAGGCGCCACCCAGTACTTATAGGCAAATGGGTAATCCCTGATCCAGGGACAACCGCAAAATTCATAACCTTCAATTTCTTTTACCCGGTCGGACACAAAATGCCACAACCCCTCTTGATCACCGGCTTCCATTTCCGGGATAAACAGGTGATTGTCATCATTGCCGAGGATCACCGCCAGCTCGGCCCCGGTTTTCACAATTGTCCGGGCATGTTTTTTTAAGCGGGGCCCAAAATCTACCTGGGCCATAATACCATCGTGCTTGGGCAGCAGGTCCCCGGCAATTGCCACTACTGCCGGTTTTTCTTTCTTTACTGCTTCTTCAAGCATGATCCAGTGTTCTTCAGATTGATGCACATCCGCCAGGGCTAATACCTTCACTATGCTGTCACATCCTTTCAGTTGTCTTTTGCCACTGCCCAGCAAGGCTCAACAGATCCTGTATTTTTATGTCTTAATTACAAAGCGAATAACCGTCGCTTAAAAGGATTAACCACACCCGGGGGCGAATATAGATTATGAGCCATAAAGCCACAGGCTAAAAACCCAGGAGGTGACGCTTAAATGGTAAATGACCGCCCTTTTGAAGAAATCAACATAGGAGACAAAGCCAGTTTTTCCAAAACAATCAGTGAAGCAGACATTTATAACTTTGCCGGAATCACAGGAGATTTTAACCCCGTCCATGTCAATGAAGAGTATGCCGGCAAAAGTCGTTTCAAAAAACGCATCGCCCATGGAATGCTTACCGCATCTCTAATCTCTACAGTGCTGGGAACCGACCTGCCCGGCGCCAATACCATTTATATGTCCCAGGAAGTAAAGTTTACCGCTCCCGCCTACATTGGCGATACCCTTACTGCAGAAGCTGAAGTAATAGAAAAAAATGAGGAGAAAAGATCCCTGGTATTAAAAACAACAGTTGTCAACCAGGACAGTATAACCGTGGTAGACGGTAAAGCCAAAGCCATGAAAATGTAAATTTAATCCTGGTTAATTAATTACCCTTACCCCTCGGCAAGTACTGGAATAATTCCGCAGTCATACTCTGGATCGGCATGGTCTGCAGCCATACTTTTCCGGGGCCGGTAAGGGTGGTTAAAAACATGCCTTCTCCTCCCAAAAACATATTTTTTATACCTTTAACCCTTTCTATATTGAAGTCGATACTTTCCTCAAATGCCCCCACCGACCCGGTTTCCACACTGATCTTTTCGCCGGCAGCCAAATCTTTTTCAACACATTCGCCGTCTATTTCAATAAAAGCGGTCCCATGACCGGATAGCTTCTGCATAATAAAACCTTCCCCGCCAAAAAACCCGGCTCCAATACGCCGCTGGAAATAAACATCATAATTGACAGATTCATAAGCGCACAGGAAAGCCCTTCTTTGGCATATAATCGGTTGACGGGAAACGTCGAAAGGAATAATATTGCCCGGGTAGGTGTGGCCAAAAGCGACTACGGCCCCATCTGCAAGACCGGTAAAATACTGCACAAACATGGCTTCACCCGATACCTGTCGCTTTAAAGCACCAAATACTCCTCCTTTCATCTCGGTATCCATCTTGATATTATGGTCCATCCACTGCATTGCCCCACTCTGAGCATAAAGTCGCTCATCTCTTTTTAGTTTAACCTCCAACATGGGCATAACCGAACCAAGCACCCGGTAATTAGTTCCACTTCCAGNGCCAGCTTCTTTCTGTCTCACCCGGGATGAATTAGCTTCTTTCGGATCACTTTCAGTCTCTGCCGATAAGCCATTAACCTGTTCCGCACGCACCCAATCACCGGTAGAATGACTCCATAATAAATCATCCCCCCTGATTTTTCCTTCCCTGAAGTGGAAAACAATTTGGCTCCATTTAAATGGACCGTACTGCTCTCCACGGCGGGAAACATACCATTTTTCGGACATAATAAAACTCCTTTCAGGTTACTTGTGTAACTGCTCAACCATGTTTCTTTGGGACTGAACAGATTGCAGATAAAGCAGTTGCAATGGTCTATTAAACAAAAATTGTAGCCGGCAAGCCTGCATATTAGCTTCATGGTTTATAGTCATCAAGCAAATATTCTCGTCTTTTTCCTTTAAATTCTTCAATCCCGGGAGCAAAGCACTCCATAATTTCTTCGGGGGATAAACCTTCTTTGAGGTACTGTCCCATTTTATCCGTGCCCATGATCTTATCAAACATGACAGTGGTGTCACTACTTTCAGGCACGGTAAATTCACCAAGTTTAAAAGCGATAGTGAGAGCATAAATCCCCGCTTTAGCAGGATTAAGCTCGCGGTAATCTATAATCTTTATTCTCGCTCCTCCTTTATCATTTTTTGCCTCCGGGATGAACTTGATCCCTTTAAGATCCGAAGCATTAAGTTTTTCAGCGTATTTTTCCCCGTCAAGACCTTTTCCACCAATCCATTTAAAATCTTCG
>SL_5KL_010_SEDDRAFT_10000963_pt1 | contig 18075 bp, 15 predicted proteins | sample SodLakKL_010_SED_FD_9118 | JGI IMG/M metagenome (IMG submission 9118)
ACAGATCGTCGTAACTTTCTCCTGGACTTTTTATCTCCTTAAGTTCCTCCCAAATATCTATGGAGACCTCGACTTTTTTCTTTGTCTGAGCTGCCATACATATAAAAAGGGTGTCTAACATATTTCAACTTTTTTCGTTGTGTTGGACCCTGTAGTATCCCATGACATCTTCGTCAGTGACTGAAACAGAGAGGTTTTCTTGATACTTAGCTTCATTGTTTTTTCACCTTATCAAACTTACACACATTTATCACGATCGTAAATAGGATCAACTTATCATCTATTCGAGATCATATCTAGCCTTTTCCCATTCTAAAAGGCCGCCTTCGAAATCCGTAATATCTTCGAATCCCAGTTTGACGAGTTTTCCCGCCGCTATGGGACTGGCATCGCAGTCCTTATCGTTGCAGTAAACAATGATCTCTTTATCTTCATCGATCTCATCCCTACGTTTTCCGATCTCTCGGTAAGGTATGTTCACAGCACCGGGTAGGTGTCTATTTTTATAGCTCTTTTCAGAGAGGACGTCTATGACCTGTATATCCTCTCCCCGCTCCATCTTTTTCTTCAATTCCTCCGCAGAGATCTTATCGTACATGTGATGATCAAGCTTTTAGATATTTATAAATCCAAAGTCCTGATCACCTGTACACGTCCAAGAGCCGGTCATACCTATCCACGAACTCGTCTGCATCCATGTAGAAAGCCTTTCTGACTTCGTCTATACCCTTCTCCTGTTCGATCTGATCCACCATACTGCACCCTACACGATAGGTGAATCTTTTCTCACCGAAAGCTCGGTTCATGTACTCCTGAATAGACCAGTTATCTGAATCTTTTAGATCTTCACGGAGTTCGTCATGATCTTTCACTACCATCCGCATCCTTTCATCATCTGAGGCCACTTGATAATCGGCGGTGATAAAATGCTCTTCAGAGCCCGTGTATCCATCCTCGAGTCTCAACTTCAACGGAGTGTAAACTGCATAGCCTTCAGTCTGTAGAAAAGTATTGAAGAAAGATATCCTATCTTCATTAGTTTTCATATCATCTATATCTGGTATACCGTGTATCCTGCTGTATAAGGTATGACTGCATTCGTGTATACCTAGATAAAGGAACTGACGAGGATCATGGAAGAACAGCCACTCGTTCAGATTTACACACACACCATCCTCGAGTCCGATGCCTATATCGTACCCGAACACCGTGTAGATGGTGATATCTTTATCCTCATGGGGTACCACTCTATGGAGCTCGTCTTCGATAGCTTTCAACCAACTATCCTTTTTCCCTTTTAATATATCCATCAGTTCTTCGATCTTCTCCCGATTTTCCTTTAAATCCGAGACACCGTAGTAACCGCTATTTTCTCCCCTCACCGCTCTCTCTATCTGCTCTTTTTTCAATCCACCTCTGAGCTTCTCAGCGTGTTCTCTTATTATCCTGTAAGCATCGTGATCCCAGACTTCGTCGATGTCGATCTCACCATCGATGTAGGAAAGGAACAGTTCCGTAGCAGAGAGATCCATCTCCATGCTATCCACAAAGGCTTTTACTATTAAAAAGATTTCTTAGATATGTTCTAAAAATTGACAGATATATCCTGCCTACCAAAAATCTTAATACTCATATCGACAATAATCCGGTGGATGATAAGATCTATATTGAGGATATGGCTATTAGGATGTGCTACATCAGTCAGATCATTTTATTTTGGGGGATAATCCATGTATTACGGTAAAGTTAAGAAGAAGGTCAATCTGCTCGGTAATCCAGCCGTGGGAAAAACTTCGCTTATATTGAGATTTGTTAAGGACGTTTTTGGGGAGAAATACCTTAAGACCATAGGAACGAGTTTTTATTCCAAGGATGTTGACGTGGTGGGTGCTTCCGTCAAACTGATCATCCAGGATGTGATGGGTGAGAAGTCTTACGAGGCAGTTCATGAATCAACTTTCAGATGGTCCTCAGGCGCCATATTTGTGGCGGATGCAACCAATAGGGAAACTTTAGACGATATATTCTCCTACTGGATACCTAAATATAAGAAGATAGCAGGTTCGGACAACCCCATCATACTAGCTATCAACAAGATGGATCTTGATGATCTTGATTTAACTGAAGATAAAGTTTCAAAGGACATCCACAAAGATGTGAACCACGTATTTTTCACCTCCGCCAAGACCGGCCGCAGGGTCGATAGTGCCTTCAACGAACTAGCTTCAAGGGTACTATTCAAGATGCCCAAGAGAGCGGAAAGTCTCGATAAGACCCTATCTGAGCAAACCATCGATGATCCCAAAAATCTACTCGGTAGTCTATTCGTAGTCTCTTCGAGTTTTAAAGAATTGGATTACTCGATGATGGACGAGATGTTCGAAGATAGTGGTATAGATAGGTACACTCTAGAGGAAGAAGTACCGGAGGATAAGGTACTTACCTTTGCCAAGAAGATGATAGAATGGTGCAGGTCCAAGGGAAACTGTAAAGATGCTGAGAAGCTGGAATCCCTCATCAAGCGTTATGAAAGTTGAGCCGTTGTCCAGTCTATCAACTAATTTATCAACACTGCATAAACTTTAAATTTAAATGAAACTATCTAACAATAATGTTAAACACTCCGGATAGATCACATGATGGATACACTTCAAATCATACTTTCATCTTGAAGAGGTCTTATTGATGGATAATAAAAAAAAGATGATACTTCCCGGTCTGATATGTATTCTTTTATTTTTACAGAGTTCAGCCTTCATATCACCTTTGGAAACAACCAAAGGTCACCATCTAGAAAGCGATCTAGATGATATTTCACCCCGTGAAAATTTACAGGAAGAATACAACGAAACGCTTTATTTTAGAGGGGTACCTGAAGAGAAGAGTGTCAACAATCTCACAGCTTATCACCTAGATATTAACCAGTCAGATAATGAATCCTATTCAGTACCATTAGAAACAGGTGGTGAATATCATATTTATGGGATAAGGGTATGGATCAGGCATGAAAACCATACTGAAACCGAGTTAACTGATGGCGAGGCGGTGGCTGTGGTAAATAGGACGGGTCAAGGTGAAGGGATCCAAAACAACACTTGGAACAGCACTGAATATTCCATGGAACCGACGGATTCGGTGGTGGTAAGGTTGTATAAGAACAGAACGAATCAATCTCCTCCACCACCACCTGAAACACTGGTTGCAAATTTCACAACCGAACAACTGGGTGCCACCCAGCTTGATGGATCTACATGGACCGTGAACTATTACACTTCAAGAATAAGTCCCGGAGAGAATAATTACGTTATATGGGGCGCACCACCCTATAACACTTCCATCGAGAATTTCAGTTACAGTGTGCACGAGTTCTTCGATCCGCCCCAGATATCCAACGTATCAGCGGATCCGGATGTGCGAACCGCCGGTGATAATGTCAATATATCCTGTGATGTTACTTCTGAGACCGGCCTGGCCAACGTCCGGGCCAACATAACGAGACCTGATGGTTCTCATCATAACGTGAGCATGGATCAGCTCGATCAGGATCATTTTTACTTCAACGATACCTACATGTCGGCAGGAGATTATACATATTCCATATTAGCTGAGGATGTACAGGGACAATGGAACGAGTCGTCGGGACACTCTTTTCAAATAGAACCAGGCCCGGCGAATTATCTAGGGTTTGACAACATAGATTCACCCCAGGTGGCTGGAGAGTCCTTCGAGGTGAACATAAGTGCCTATGATAGCTACGATAACATGGTCACCGATTATAACGGTACTGCTACACTCCAGGATACAACGGGGACCCTTGAACCACAGGATACTTTACAGTTCTCAGAAGGGAACTGGAAAGGGGAAGTCGAGATAACGGAAGCCATGAACGATATAGAGATCACAGCGACGGATTCTGATGATGGATCGATAACTGGTAGTAGCAATAGTTTCAACGTAGAACCTGCAGGCATCGATAGATTTTCCATAACACCAGAAGATCACGTTCTCACCGCAGGAGATCATGTGATCTATTCTGCGGTCCTGTACGACGAGTTCGATAATGAGATCGATGATGTATCCGATGAGACCAACTGGTCCATAGAGGAGGAAGCCGGAGGTGATTTGGATGACAACGTTTACACATCCGAGGTAGAGGGTACATGGAACGTTACAGGGGAGTACAACGATATGGAAGAGACCGTGCTTCTAGATGTTGAGGCTGGAGAGGTCTATGAAGTCCTTTTAAGTCCTGATGAACCTCAGGAAACTAGTGCTGGAGAACCGATAGACTTTTCAGCGGAAGCTGTGGATGACCAGGGTAATGTGATCACCTCGGATAATAATGATTTCGAATGGAGCGGTGCTGATGGAGGTGGACAGTTCTTTGAGACTTCTATAGGTGAGTACTCGGTTACGGCCGAATACGAAGGCATCTTATCCGAACCTGTTTTTATCGAGGTGACCCCTTCGGATCCTGTATCTATAGAGGTCTCCCCGGATGGAAGCTCTGTACAGGCAGGTGATCACCGTTCGTTTTTTGCCGAAGCCCAGGACGAGTATGATAACGTTTTCAACGTAACAGATGAGACCGAGTTCACCATCGATGAGGAAGCAAAAGGTGTATGGTTCGATAACGTTTATTCTTCTGAGATCGCAGGTGTTTGGAATGTTACTGGTTACTATGAGGGACTAACCAACACGGTGACCGTGGAGGTCAAACCTCCTAGCGTGGATTACATATCGATATCAGCTGACCCTACCAACATCTCGGCTGGAGATGTTTCTTTGTTCACCGCTGAAGCTTATGACGAGTTCGGTAACTATGTGTCCGATGTGACGGATTACACGGTCTGGGAGATAGATGAGGAAGCTGGTGGTAGCTTTTTAGATAACGAATATACTTCTGAATTCACAGGTACCTGGAATGTTACCGGTATCTATGGTGATTCCCAGGATAACACAACGATAACCATAGAGCCGGCTCAGCCCGATGATATCTCCATAACTCCCCAAGACTGGACCATCGAAGCAGGTGCTAGTGTCGAATATACTGCTGTATCCAAGGATCGGTTCGGCAATCCCATCGAGGACGTTACAGATGAAGTTTCATGGAACATAGAGTCAGAAGCAGAAGGAAACTGGCACGATAATATCTATTCATCTTGGTCCGTTGGGACCTGGACTGTGACTGCTAGCATGCATCCCTTTTCGGACACAGCCCTACTGACCGTTGAACCTACTGATCTAGATCCAGAGCTTTTCCAGATCGTCAAGATCTCAGGTGACCATCAAGAGAGGACCGCCGGTTACACTACGGATAATCCTTTGGTCGTAGAAGTGAGAGATGGATTCGGTCAACCCGTGGGAACAGGTTGGAGGGTCTGGTTCAACGTAACTGATCCTGCATCCGATGCGGAGATAGAGAACGGTGGTACGATCCTGACCGACGAGAACGGTCGTGCTGAAACTTTGTTAAGACTCGACAGTGAAGCAGGTTTCAATAACGTAAGCGCCGAGTTAACGGGTACTGATGAGTCCAAGCGTACAGACTTCAGTATCAGGGGAACACTTCCAGATATTGATATCGAGCTTTCGTTGAACGTAGGTCAAGCTACCTCTGGGGAGATAGTCGTTTACAGAGTGGACATAGAGAACACCGGTAACGAAAAGGCGTCAGATCTCTGGGTGACCATGGAGTTACACGAAAGGTTATCCTATGACAGCGATACCAGTGATGTTGAAGTCATCCAAGATGGGGACTATTTCGTATGGCACTTAAACGATGTAGAAGTCGGAACCGAGCGTTTCAACATCGTCTGTGTCGTTGACGAAAATATCAGGGAAAAACAAGTCATCAAAACATCCCTAGAACTAGGATATACAAATTCCCAGGGAGATCCCATGCCGCTAACATCATCAAATCAAGTTTCCCTGGAGATAGACTCTACGATATTAGAAAAGATATACTGGCCATTTCCTCTTATCCCTTTTATTGTCCTACTACTGGGTATCGGCTGGTACTTTTATAAAAAGGTCGAAGTGCAGGATGTATTCCTGATACATGAATCTGGGATATTACTTGCTAACAAGTCCTCCGAAGAGGGATCCACCATGGACGACGATCTGTTCAGCAGTATGTTCACTGCTATCCAAGATTTCATCAAAGATTCTTTCCAGGGGGAGGAGAACTATGGCATCAAAAGGCTTGAATTCGGCAAAAAGAAGATATTGGTCCAAAAGGGTAAGTACTCGTTCATCGCACTGGTCTATCAGGGCAGGGTAGTCGGACAGGTAGAGCAGCAGATGCGATCTATATTAAAAGAGATCGAATCCAAATATGAGGAGGGATTGAACAGTTGGGATGGCGACATGGCTAGATTAGATGGTGTCAAAGGGTACTTAGAAGAGTTTTTTTGATGAACTTCGAAGATCACCAATATATTTATTTAAGATGGATGTAAAACCCGAGCATATAAGAGTGGTATCATAGGTCCAAAGTTCGACAAACTCAAAAAGATCTTCATAAAATCTGCTGAAGAAAGAAGAGATGATATTTTAAGAGGGCCTATCATCAAGACTATTCTAGTTCTAGCTCTTCCAGTGATGGTCTCCAGCTCCCTACATATATCATTCAATATCGTGGACACTTTTTGGCTGGGTAGTTTAGGAGCCGCTGAAGTCGGTGCACCGACGGCGGCATGGCCGGTACTTTTCTTCTTCCTGGCCACTGGTATGGGCCTAGCAACGGCAGGTGTTGCTCTGGTGGCTCAGCATATGGGAGCAGGTAATAGAGATCTAGCTAATGAAGCCGCCGGTCAGGTTTTTGCCTTCCTCATCTTATTGTCCTTGATCTTCACCATAGGAGGATTCATAGGAGCCCCTTACGTGCTGAGATGGATGCAGACCCCTCCAGATGTGTATCCTCTGGCAGTTTCTTATCTGAGGATAGTGCTGTTGAGTATGCCTTTCATTTTTTCTTACACGGGTTTCAGGTTTCTACTCAAAGGTATGGGTGATATGGTAACGCCCATGCTCATAAAAATAGTGTTTGTATCAGTAAACGTCGTTTTAGACCCATTATTGATATTCGGCTGGTGGATATTCCCTGAGCTGGGTGTTTCAGGTGCTGCCATAGCTACCTCGGTATCCAGGGTCACTGCGGGACTCGTGGGTATATATCTCCTATTCAACAACAGGGTCGATATCCGACTAGCATTAACTGATCTTAAACTTAAATGGAGATGGGTTAAACAGATCATCACCATAGGCGCACCGGCTACCTTCGCAAGGGCAATGACGGCATTCGCCTTCGTGATCCTGTTCGCTCTTGTAGCTATCTTTGGGGAGACCCCTGTGGCTGCTTACGGTATAGGTCGTAGAGTTATCCACGTGATAACTATCGCCATATGGGGTTTCGCCGATGCATCCATGTCCATGGTGGGTCAGAACGTCGGTGCTGAAAACAAGAAAAGGGCTGAAGTGATCATCAAGAAAGCGATCCTAGTTTCATCGATCATCATGTTCTCGACCGGGGCCGTAGTTATTATTTTTAGATCAGGTATAATGAATTTCTTTATCGACGAGGTCCCAGTTATCACCGAAGGTTCCAGGTACTTAGCAATATATTCCATGTCCATCGGATTCTTTGGGATATTTAGGATACTAGATTCCAGTTATAGGGGGACTGGACATACCATACCTGCCATGGGTCTCGAGATATTCAGGATATGGGGTCTGAGACTGTTCCTATCTGCTCTATTTGCACTGCCTTCTTTGCCTTTGATCGGTATAGGTTTCGATATGGGTGTACTCGGAGTCTGGGTCGGGATGGCACTGAGCAATCCTATAGGAGCTGGTGCATCTTACATCTATTTCAAGACGGGGAGATGGAAAAAGAAGACCATCCGAAATTAAAAAGATCTCATCTAGATAGTTCTAGTCAGATTTACCTATGTGCAAACCTTTTTTCACCTTCTCGAACTCAGCCCATGCAAATATCATATATGCAAACCCCAGTATCATCTCCGAGGCTTCCTGCCCGGCCTTGTTGTCCGATAATGGTATCTTGTACCGATGCACTTGGAACATTATCGGTGTAAGTATCAATATGACCAATACCAGGTATTTCCCCCAATTTGGAGGCAGTTCTTTAACGAAACTTTTTCCTATCGGTAGGTGGAAGAATATGAAAAGGAACACAGTCAAACCGATGAATATGGCCAGTTTAGGTTCTATCCAACGATGACCAACATAATAGGTTATGGGTAAAAGGAAAAAGAAATGAAAATCCGGCGACATCACTGGGAACTCGAACTTTTTAACCAGACCCTTAACGAATTTGGAGGATTTATAGAGTACGGGTATGATCACTCCCAACAGAACGCTTCCCGCCATCAACAAGAACTGGAAAAGTGACGTGTGCAGGTTGTGGATGGTGGTCTCACCCTGCTCGTTGATCTCAGCATAGGNCTCAGGNGTTTCGATACCCAATAANCTCTGTCCCCAGCTGATCTCTTCCATGGCTACGAAGAAGAACAATATAGCGAAGGCGATGATAAAGAGTTTGTACCGTCCGGAGATATCTTGTTTGAAAAAAGTCATAACAAGTATACCACTAGCTGCAAAATAAAAGATCGCCGTCATCCATTCAAACAGCATATCTTCTTGGTAAAAGAAGTCTCTCAACCAAGGATAGTCTTTGATGACCCATCCGACCAATATGATCTGGAGTACCGTCAGTGCTAAAACAACAAACAAGCACTTTTTGTAGATACTAGTTCCCTTGAAAGCTCCGAATGACAGGTATCGCATAGGGCAATATATAAATGAGTTTTTTTTAATCCTTTCGATGAACTTTTAAAAGATATCCATGCATTTGATATCTGCAGAAATATTTGATGATTCTAATTACGATAATAATTACGATAATATAATCGCGATCCGAAAAGTCTGCAGGATCTTTATGGCCTATCTTCGGGTGAGTTTTAGAGATATCGTTGAAAGTATTACGAAGACGATTACACCAGGTACCAAGAAATCTGAGAATTCCACTCCTTCACCATAGAACGTTCGACCATTCAGTTCGAAAGGTCTTTTGATCTCCCTCATATCAACACTGCTGTGCTTCTCCGCTGGGGCCGTTCAAAGATCTTTTTTCTCGAATATGAACAGAGACAGTACCAGTGGAACGATGATCCAAAGCAATAGGATTACAGTTATCACAGGCAAACTCAGTATATCGGGGAGGTTATATCTACCAAGGATTACATTAACTCCCATCCAGAAGGTCTCGTTAGGACTTAACAGACTGGCGAACCAGTACCATTCGGGAAATAAGAATTCAAAGTTACCTTCTGCAAAATCGGGCATACCTTCCCTAGCCACCAGTAATCCAAAGAGCACTAGTTCGTATATTATGTTGAAGAACAGCCATAGGAATATTCCACCTGCTAGTGCATGACTTTTCTTCTTCACCATGGACGACATCAATATCGCCAGAGATAAGAACACCAAGGAGAATAAGAAGGAAAGGATCATGAAGTAAAGATAATCAAGAGCTCCTTCGAAACTGGCAGCGAACCCTATGACCAATCCACCGATGGCAAGCCCTCCGATGATGGCACTAGCGATGACCGCTGAGAGTCCGATGAACTTTGCAGTTACGATCTCTTTTCGCTTCAATTCAGAGGTCAAGAGCAGACCGATGTTACCATCTTCTACCTCTTCTACCACCGTTTTATATCCGACCATGATGGCGACGACTGATGACAATAAAAGGACCATGGAAGTACCTATATTGATGGTGAATTCGAAGCCCCTGATGCCAGCTTCTCCACGGGTTTCCATCCCTCCATAGGCACTGGTCAGTAAGATAGTTCCTACGAATATAATACCTAATATGAAGACCCATTTGTTCCTAACATTGTTCATGAACTCCTTTTTAGCGATGGCCATGACCTTTTTATTTTTAGAATTCATCTACATATCCCCCCTTGAGAAACTCAAGAATATATCTTCAAGTGATCCCTCTTTGATATCGAAGTCCACCACATCCACACCACATTCTTCGATCAGATCCAAGATGTCCTTTTTATCATTCTTATTACAAGTCACAGTCAACATGTTTTTTGACCCGGAATACGACTTGATCATCGGACTCTTTCTGAGATATTTTTCAACTTTCTTGTGGTTCGAAGAGAGTAAGATGTTCATCTTGGTAGGTATCTGAAGTTGATCTCTTAAGTTAGAAACCGAATCAACTGTCCTGAGTTTCCCCTCGACGATTATCCCGACCCTATGGGCCACTTCTTCCACTACAGGTAATATGTGTGAGGAAAGGAATACAGTGCCTCCCCTATCGACATGTTCTCTGATGATGTTTTTTACCATGGCCACTCCTGAAGGGTCAAGTCCTGTGGAAGGTTCATCTAGGATGAGGAGATCGGGTTTTCCCAGTAAACTTTGAGCTAGGGCTAGGCGTTGACGCATACCTTTGGAGTATCCTTTTACTTTTCTGTCCCCGGCTCTAGACAGTCCGACTTTGTGGAGCAGCTTCTCTACTTCACTTCTAGATACACCTTTCAGGTCGGACATGAATCTCAGTGTTTCCTCTCCACTCAGATTATCCCAGAGATCCAGAACTTCTGGTAGATATCCCACGGAAGAAGACGATATACCTGCAGATGTAGATATCTTCTCACCATTTACTACGATACTTCCTTTTGTGGGTTTCAACAGTCCCATCATCGCTTTTATGGTGGTGGTCTTCCCGGCTCCATTGGGACCCAAGAAACCGAATATCTCCCCCTTTTTTACTTCTAGATTCAAAGAATCTACTGCAGTGATACCATCGTAAATCTTTGTTAGGTTCCTGAACTTTATCACTCCACTCATCGCAGGGAGAATTAAATCAAAATATATAGTTTTTTTTAAACTTCGACTAAAAATCACAATGAGGAGCGGTGAACGAATGTAGTATCCCATTCTAAAGGGATGAGACTTCTGCCAGTTTTTGAGTTGGATCGATGATGTTGAAATCTCGATCGTTTGATCCCTCTACCCGTTTCAGAGAATCTACTAGAAGAGCTACGGGAAGAGTGGAAGGATGTCGATGGAAGTGTCGAAGAGTTGAAAGAGAAGGCTCTTAAAGAAGGATTGGAATAGGCTGGGAAATAGATGTATGTAGATCTAGATTTTATATTAGCTCTTATCAAGAGAGAGGATCGGTTAAAAGAAAAAGCAGAAACCATCTAGATGATCGAACTGATCTGATCGTAGTATCTTAAACCCTACCAAAAGAAATATATCGAAATATTTGTTTCATAACATGGAATTCAGATGGCGGATGACAAAGATTACTATCGGATGACTGTCAAGGAGTGCCTGAAAGAGTTGGATACTTCACCGGAGGGACTGACTAAGGAGGAGGCGGAAGATCGTTTAAAAAAGCACGGTAAGAATCAACTCACCGGAAAAGTTCAAACTCCAAAACTTTTACTTTTTTTGTCGCAATTTAAAGAACTGCTTGTTATAGTTTTGATAGTTGCAGGTATCATATCTGTGATCTTAGGATTAGGTATCCCAGGTGTGATAGAGAGCGATCCTGATAGTCTAAAAGTTGCAGCTGCCATGTTCATCATAGTTTTCATCAACGCAGTCATCGGTTTCGTTCAAAAATACAAGGCTCAACAGATAATCGAGAAACTGAAATCCCTCATAAAATCTCCCGCCCAAGTCAAACAGGCAGGGCGCTGGAAAGAAATAGACCAAGAAGAATTGGTTCCAGGTGACATAATCAAAATCGAAGAGGGTGACAAGATACCAGCGGATGTCAGGATAATCCGCTCTTTCAACCTAAAAACAAATGATTTTTCACTCACCGGGGAGTCAATGCCCCAGGAAAAACATACCAACGCCATCAAGGAGGAAGTGACTTTAGCAGATAGGGACAACATGGCCTATGTGGGTACTACAGTTGCAACGGGCAATGCAACCGGTCTAGTCATCGCAACCGGGATGGATACCGAGATGGGTAAGATCGCTGATATGACAGAAGAGACCAGTGAACTCAAATCACCTTTACAGAAGGAATTGGACCTTTTAGCTAAAAATCTGACAGCTATCGTGGTAGTCATAAGTACGGCACTTTTCTTCGTCTCTTTATGGCAGGACCTTGGATTATCGGTAAGTTTGATTTACGCAGTGGGGATAGCGGTATCCGCAGTACCGCAGGCATTACCGGCTCAGGTGACCGTTGCTTTATCAACGGGCAGTAATCGCCTGGCTAACCGAAACGCAGTGGTTAAGAACCTTTCTTCCGTCGAAACTTTAGGTTCAACCACCGTGATATGTACCGATAAGACCGGAACTCTGACTAAGAATGAGATGACGGTCAAGAACGTTTGGTTCAACGATAAAGAATACAAGCTTACAGGCTTAGGCTACAAACCCGAAGGTAAGATACTCGATGAGAACGAGAAGGAACTCACACAAGAACAGATCCACGAACTCGAGATCTTGATGGATGCTTCCACCATGGCTTCAAACGCGGAGATCCACGAGCCCGACGAACAGCACGACAACTGGTACGCTGTGGGAGATCCGACTGAAGCAGCCTTGATAACCATGTCCACCAAACTGGGAACCCGCTCAGAGATCGAAGACGAAGAGAACCCTGAGATCATCGAGTTCCCCTTCGATTCCGAGAGGAAGAGGATGAGTTCCGTGAGGGATATCGGTGAGGAATACGATGATGAAACCGTCAAAAAGGCCTTCGAAGGTGATACAGAAGGGATGAGGGTACTGGCGATGAAAGGGGCAACGGACAGTGTACTTTCAGTGAGCAAGTACATCTACAGGAACGGAGAAGTCCAGAATATCACTGAAGAAGAAAAAGAAAAGATAAGGAAGATCAACAAGAAGTACTCGGAGAAGGCCATGCGGGTTCTAGCCATCGCTTATAGACCTCTAGAAGAACAAACAGAAGATTACACCGAAGAGGAGGTCGAGAAGGACGTCATATTTTTGGGTCTAGTCAGCATGATAGATCCTCCTAAAGAGGGTGTGAAAGAAGCTATCCAAGGATGTAAAGAAGCTCATATCCGAACATTCATAATGACCGGAGACCACGCTATCACGGCTAGAGCAGTAGGAGACGAGATCGGTTTATCCGAGGGAGAAAAAACACCTGTGATAACAGGTAAAGAACTCAAGAAGATGGATGATAATGAAGTTTTCGAGAAGATGAAGAAGTCGGATTCCATGATATTTTCTCGAGTTGATCCAGAGGATAAACTGCGTATAGTTAAACTGTTAGAGCAGGACGATGAGATTGTAGCAGTCACCGGGGATGGTGTCAATGATGCTCCCGCCTTGAAAAGAGCTCATATAGGCGTAGCTATGGGCCAGAAGGGTACCGATGTTGCAAAGGAAGCCTCGGAACTAGTGCTGTTAGACGACAGTTTCCCGACTTTAGTTCATGCAGTCCGGGAAGGGAGGACCATCTACAACAATCTAAAGAAAACCGTTCTAGCATCCATGACCACAAATGGCGCAGAACTCACAACAGTTCTTGCAGGTCTTGCCATGATTGGGCTTCTGGGTTGGAGCCCATGGGCCATACCGATCTTAGTCATCCAAATATTAGCCATCGATCTTTTAGCCGAGGTCATGCCTTTAACGTTCTTATCATACGATCCACCCTCGGAAGCTATGATGACATCACCGCCAAGGAGTGGAGATGAGCACATACTGGATCGATCACATTCCGTTGAAGTTATCTTCTTAGGACTTTTGATCGGTTCACTAGCTGCCGGTAATTTCTGGCTTTACTTCTACAGGCAGGGTGTACCTCTAACTGAAGGTACTGAAGCACCGGTACAGTACGCTGCTGCAACGACTGTTGCTTACTTAACTCTATCATACTGTCAGTTCGCGAATATAATGTCTAGAAGGTACGAGTACGAATCTATATTCAGTAAGAACTTCTTCTCTAACAAGATAATACTTTACTCCATCGTGATATCCATCGGACTCGTATTCCTAGGAGTCTACGGTCCTTTCATAAGTGACTTCTTGGAATTCGCTAATATAGGACTCATGGGATGGGCACAGGTCCTGGGAGCTATGGCAGTGTTCTTAGCTGTCTTTGAGATAATCAAATTGGTAAAAAGAACCTTTCGATGAGAGAACATTTTGAGTATGTCACCATCGAGAGTTCGTTATATCCATGGTATGAGAATCTGAAGATCGATGAATACATCATAAGATCATCTTTGGTACCAGTAGACATTATACAATAGGAAAGTAGATATAGAATCAGATTATATCTTTTCTTAACAAAGGGTGATACAATGAGAATCAATATAATTTATGATACAAAGTATGGAAAAGGAGAAAAGATATCTAAATATCTGGAGGATCAATTAGAGAACGAAAATGTGAAAATATTTTCAGTTAAGGATACTGATCCAGATTATATAAGGGGTGCCGATCTCTACATATTCAGTACGCCTGTGAAGAAAGGTAAAGCTACAAAAAGGATGAAAAAGTTCGTGAAGAATTTGGATATAGATGGAGTAGATGTGAACTACGGTTTGATAACGACCCATGTAGGGGGAAAGATATCCACTCCTGATGAACTTGAGAAGATGTTGAAAAAGAATAAACTGCAGAAAAAGGTAGACACTTTGACGTTTAAAGTCGAGAAAAAGAAAGATCCCCTAGAAAAGGGGTACGAGAAAGAATTAGACAAATTCTTAAAACAGATCATCTAGAGGGTCTTGTAAACCCCTTCGAACTTTTCTTTTTTAAACACCCCTCGTACATCGACCAATACAGGATCCTCATCCAACTTTTTTGTAATCTTTTCAAGACCCATCTCTAAAAATTCATCATGAGCAACCGTTACGATAGCACAATCGAACCCTTCTATATCGTTTACTGCTTTTACACCGAAACTCTCTATCTGTTCATTGTTGAGATATGGGTCATATCCGTAAACATCCACATGATATTCTTTAAGCAGCTTGATGATATCTTTTGCTGGAGACTTTCTAACATCTTCAACGTTCTCTTTATAAGTCAAACCCATGATGATCACTTTGGAGTCTTTTATCACTTTACCAGCTTCGTTCAACCCTTTGATGGCTTTCTCCCCGATGTGCTTTGGCATACTGTCGTTGATCGCCCTACCGGCTAGTATGACCTGTGGATGATAGTCCAATTTCTTAGCTTTGTAAACAAGATAATATGGATCTATGGGTATGCAGTGTCCTCCGACCAGCCCAGGGTGGTACCGGTGGAAGTTCCACTTTGTAGATGCCGCTTCGAGTACCTCTTCTGTATCCAATCCCATCTTATCGAATATTATGGATAATTCATTCATCAGTGCGATGTTAAGATCTCTCTGTACGTTCTCTATGACCTTGGCAGCTTCTGCGGTTTTTATGTCTTTAGTCATATGGACAGTGGTTATAAGACCATAAAGTTCACCCAGAACTTCGCTGACCTCTTCATCCATCCCACCGACGACTTTCGTGATCTTGTCGATGGTGTGCTCTTCATCGCCAGGGTTCACCCGTTCTGGTGAATAGCCTACAAAGAAATCTTCTCCGCAAACCATACCTGATCTTTCTTCTAACAACGGTACACACTCCTCTTCTGTTACTCCGGGATACACGGTACTCTCGTAAGCCACAACCGCTCCTTTCTTCATATGTTTACCAACGGTCTCGGTAGCACTTTTAACGAATGCCAGTTCAGGTTCTTTTGACTCGTTAACAGGAGTTGGAACGCAAATTATCACGAAATCCGCCTCTCCGATCTTATCTTGATCCGAGGAGAATTCCAGGAGTTCGTTCTTATCACCGCTGTTCAACCTCTTCACTTTTTCTTCGTCGATATCATAACCTATGACTCTGAGATGTTCTGATAAGTACTCAGCTAGAGGCCTGCCGACATAACCCATACCGACAACACAAACTACAGCCTCTTTCTCTTCCAACTTCCTTTTAAGTTCATTAAGCATCATATGTCACCTTTCTGAAACAAGCAGTGTAATCTACGGTCGTTAAATAAATTTTACCGTCATCAGGTGAAAAATATAAGAAAATTATAGGATTCTGTTCTAGACTTGAAAAATGAAACTTATTCAAATCATTAAATTATGAGACGACGCTAAGTTTTAATCTAGATAATAGTAAGAATTAAATAAATGTATTACATTTGTAATAATGTAAGAATGAAGGTAAAAAAGCTTTCTTCAAAAGGTCAGATCGTTCTTCCCGCAGAACTGAGAAAAGAATTTCATCTTTCAAAAGGAGATAAGATATTGGTTGAAAAGAAGGGAGACGAAATAATCTTAAAACCGATCAAATCCTTGAATAAATTGAAAGGCATAGATGAGATCGACGACGCATCTGAAATACTAAAAAAGACCAGAAAAAGATGGGATGAGGAGTTCGAGGAAGGATGAGATACTTATTAGACACCATGGCCCTGCTAGCTTATTTCAATAACGAAGAAGGAGCGGATTTTGTTGAAGAGATTTTAAACAATAACAACGGTTTGTACATAAGTTCCATCACATTGACTGAAATATATTATATCTATACAAGAAGAGTTGATGAAGAAACTGCAGAAAAAAGAATCGATCAGCTAAAATATAATCTAGATGTGGTTGTTATAGGGGAAGACGAATCGATAAAGGCTGGAGTTCATAAAGTGAACAACGTCCCCATCGCTGATGCTTTGATAGCTGCATGCGCAGAATCAGTAGATGCAACTATAGTAACGGCAGATGAACATTTTGATAAACTAGATGTTCCCGTTGTTAATTATAGATAGACTTGTTATTATGGCAATTTATTATCATAATCGATTTAGGTAATAACGATTCCTTTAAATATCAACACAATTTTTTCACAATAATTATGATAATAGTTCAAGATCTAGAGAACTTGACCCTGCGGTAAATCAATATATCTTGAACCATTAGAAGGTCCTATGTTCCGGTCTAGGAAGTCAATGATAGCAGTCCTTCTTATCATACTTTTGATCCTGTTCGTATGGTACGGTTCAGCTAGCCCTGAACCTGATAAAGGACACTATCCAGGTTCGGAACATGTTGTTCAAAATCACGAAGCTTACGTCGGTGAAAAAGTGGACGTTGGGGGTAGGGTTGTGGAAACTGATCCTCTCACCATCGAAGTCGAGTATGGTGACAATTCGATATCGTTAGAGATCACCAACACTTCAAAAGATGCTTATGTTGGTGACAGAGTCAGTGTTTTCGGAACTCTAAATGAGGATTATACGATCACTGCTGAAACCATCATAGTCAGACCGCTAACAAATTGGTACTACATGTATGGGGTATCTGGAGTAGCAGCTATATGGTTACTGATCAGACTTGTCAGCCACTGGAAATACACACCTGACGGCTTAAAACCTAGAGAGGAACCTCTAAAGCTCTTCCGGAGGGATGAAGATGGCTGATCTTTTAACTCATGTATTCGTGGCTTTCAGTGTAGGAATATTGCTCTCATGGAGGTATAAATGGATCAACAGAAATTACATCACCATAATCATGCTGGGAGCGGTACTACCGGACTTGACCCGTATTGGTTTGATAGTGGAACCTGCTTTTATCGAAGATGTATTCCAAGTACCTTTTTCATGGACTCCGCTGCACACTCTAGGAGGAGTTTTCATAATGATATTCGTACTCACCTTATCCGTAAATAAAGAATATTCAAAACCTATATTTCTGCTTTTAGCCTTAGGAGCTTTCACACATCTTTTCTTGGATGCACTATTATTGACAACCACTGGTTATTCTTACTCGATTTTTTTTCCGATCACACTTTACAATCCACCTACTCCTGGACTTTATCTGAGTACTGATATATGGCCATCGATAGTTTCGGGATTAGCTGCACTCTTCGTATGGCATATAGACAGATCATCACATTTAAAGTGTGTTATTCTGTAATTATTTCGTTTCATGATATTCCTCCGTATTTTCTAATCCTTCGAAATAAGATCCAAGAATATCTGAACGGCATTTTTTCCAAA
>SL_5KL_010_SEDDRAFT_10000964_pt1 | contig 18066 bp, 18 predicted proteins | sample SodLakKL_010_SED_FD_9118 | JGI IMG/M metagenome (IMG submission 9118)
GTGCCGGTGAGCAGCGCCTCCAGGTATTCAATGAAAGGGGGCATGATCAGCTCATACCCCCAGGAATCGAAGAGATCCAACAGCCGACGGCGCAACGCCTCGGCCTGTGCAGCCTCCGGCGGCAACAGCTCGTCGACGCCGTCGGGCAGCATCCACCGTGCCTTGCGATCCATTAACCTCGCACCCAATAGAGCAGCAGAACGCCGACCCCCATGGACAGGAGGCCGACGGTCCGCAGGCTTCGGTCATCCATCTCGGCGGCCTGCAGGAACACCCGGCGCAGTGCGCCGGGGTTCGCCGCAGGGAGGATGCCCTCGATCACCAGCAGGAGGGCGATCGCGGTGAGCAGGTCACCCATCTCCACGGTGATCCCCCCTCTCGGTCAGTCCTGATCGGGGGACCCGGCCTCGCCGTTGAGCCCCGGCAGCTGATCGCCACCGTCGAAGAAGCGGAAGAACGGCGAGCTCGGCGAGAGGACGAACAGATCATCCTCACCCTGGAAGGCTTCGCGGTACGCCCTCAGGCTGCGCTGGAAGGCGAAGAACTCCGGCTCCTGACCGTACGCGCTGGCGTAGATCTCCGCCGCCGTGGCGTCACCCTCACCGCGCAGCGACTCACCGTCCCGGTAGGCCTCGGCGAGGAGCACCGTGCGCTGACGATCGGCATCGGCTCGGATCCGCTCACCGGCCTCGTCACCGCGGGCGCGGATCTCGCGGGCGACCCGCTCACGATCCGCCACCATGCGATCGAAGATCGAGTCGGTGACGTCCTCCGGCAGATCGATGCGCTTGAGGCGCACATCGAGCACCTCCAGGCCCAAGCTCTGCGCGGCCTCGGCGGTGGTGGTGCGCAGGATGTCCATGATCTGCACCCGCTCACCGGAGATGATGTCCTGCACCGTGCGCTTACCGAACTCGGCGCGCAGCCCGTCGCGGATGATCTCGCGCAGACGCTGGTTGGCCCGCTCCGGCTCGCCGCGGACGGTGGTGTAGTAGCGCTCGGCGTCATCCACGCGCCACTTCACGAACGAGTCGACGATGAGGTTCTTCTTCTCCACCGTCAGGAAGCGCTCCGGCTCCTCGTCGAGGTTCTGCACCCGGGCGTCGAACTTGCGCACGTTGTTCACGAACGGGGTCTTGAAGTGGAGCCCCGGCTCGAAGTCCGCATCGATGATCTCACCGAGGCGGAACTTGAGGGCGACCTCCTTCTCGGAGACGGTGAACACCGAGAAATAGCCGAGGATCGCGGCCACCACCAGCAGGGGCAACACGACGTTCTTCAGGATTCGCATCAGCGCGTCCCCCTATCACGGAGCGCCTCTCGCGCACGCTGCGTCGGAGAGATGGCGTCCCGTTCCTGCGGTACATCGACATTGGTCTCGCCGGCGAACGACGTGGCGCCACCGCGACGATCCATGAGCTTATCCAGCGGCAGGTACATCAGCGACTGGCTGGACTCGGAGTCGAGCATCACCTTGGGCACGCGCCCGAGGATCTCCTCCATGGTCTCGAGGTAGATGCGCTGGCGCATCAACTCCGGCTCGGCCTGGTACTGCGAGAGCAGCGCCTCGAAGCGTGCGGCGTCACCCTCGGCCTGGGCGATGACCTGCTCGCGGTAACCGTCGGCCTCCTCGAGCACCCGGGCCGCCTGACCCTGGGCCCGCGGGATCAGTTCGTTGGCGTAGGCCTGGGCCCGGTTGATGGTCCGCTGCTCATCCTCACGGGCGCGGATGGCGTCCTCAAACGCCGGCTGAACCTCTTCCGGCGGCTGGATGTCCTGCACGGCCACCTGAACCACGTCCAGACCGGTGCGGTAGGTGTCCATCACCTCCTGGAGCAGACGCTGGGTCTCCTGCGCCACCTCGGTTCGACCCTCAGTCAGCACGTAGTGAAGCTCGCGCTTACCGATGATCTCGCGTACGGCGCTCTCGGTGACCTGCTTGAGGGTCTCCTCCGGCATGCGGAAGTTGAACAGGTAAAGGAAGGGGTCCTCGACCCGGTACTGCGCCGCGATCCGAACATCGACGATGTTCTCGTCGCGGGTGATCATCAGCGCCTCGGTGGGCACCGGGCGAGCGCGGTTCTGCATCGACTCGTAGCCGACCTCGGCAATGCGCCGCTGCTCGACGTTGACCCGCTCCACCTGGCCGATAGGCCGCGGCCAGTGCCAGTGCGGACCGGGCTCAGTGGTGTCGGCGTGGCGACCAAAGGTCAGCTCGACGCCGCGCCAACCCTGGTCGACGATGTAGATGCCGGAGAGCATCCAGACGACGAAGGCGCCGAGCGCCAGAAGGCTGATGCCGGTGGCGCCGGGGCCCCGGGACGGCCCGCTGGGCATGCGCCCGCCGAACAGGCCCTGCAACTGCTCGCGCAACTTGCGGAAGACCTCATCCAGATCGGGCGGCCCCCCACTGCCGCCGCCTTTGGGGCCACTGCCCCAGGGGTCGCGGCTGCCGCCGCCGGGCTCATTCCACGCCATTCGGGACTCCAGTATTGGGCTAACACGATCCGCCGTTGATCGAACGGTCAGATTCTAGGGAGCTGCCCGGCCAACCGCAACCGACGTCAGCTCGGGACAACCTCTCCGCGGGGCAGCCCCTCGCGGGCATGCAGCCGCTCAAGCTCATGCTCGGGGAGCTCCACTTCCAGAGCCAGCTGGCCATCCTCGGCACAGTGCTCCTCGATCACGCAGCCAAGCCGGAAGAGCTGCGCCCGCAGGCGCCCCTGATCCGGTCGCAGATGCACCCGGCGACGGGTGCGCGCCGGGCCCAGCCGCTCGGCCACCGCCTCGAGCAGGGTCTCGACCCCCGCACCGGTGGCCGCCGAGACACGCACACCCGTCACCCGGCCCTCATCGTCCTCGATCCGGCCCGGCTCCAGGGTGCAGGTATCCACCTTGTTGTAGACGCGCAGGGTGGGAACCTGGTCGGCGCCGAGTTCGGCAAGGACCGCCTCGACCTGCTCGATCTGGTGCTCGCGCTCCTCCGCCCCAGCGTCGATGACGTGCAGCAGCAGATCGGCGTCGCTCACCTCCTCGAGCGTCGAGCGGAAGGCGGCCACCAGATCGTGGGGCAGCCGGCTGATGAAACCCACGGTATCCGAGATCACCGCCGCCGAGCCGCGGGCCAGCTCCACCCGGCGCCAGGACGGGTCGAGGGTGGCGAACAGCCGGTCCTCGGCGCGGCGCCGGGAGCCGGTCACGTGATTGAACAGGGTGGACTTGCCGGCGTTGGTGTAGCCGACCAGCGAGACCACAGGGAGCTCGCGCTTGCGCCGCGCCTTGCGGCCCTGCTCGCGGGTGCGGCGCACCTTGGCCAGGCGGCGCTCGATCTGCTGGATGCGCCCGCCGATCATGCGCCGGTCCATCTCCAGCTGCTTCTCACCCGGGCCGCGCAGCCCGATGCCGCCCTTCTGCCGTTCCAGGTGGGACCAGCCGCGGACCAGCCGGCTGGAGACGTGCTTAAGCTGGGCCAGTTCGACCTGCAGCCGGCCTTCAAAGGTCCGCGCCCGCTGCGCAAAGATATCCAGGATCAGACCGGTACGATCAAGGACCCGACACCCCAGGTCGGCCTCCAGATTGCGCTCCTGGGCGGCGGACAGGGGCTGATCCACCAGGACCAACCCAGCCTCCAGGGCCTGCACCTGCTCGGCCAGCTCGGCCACCTTGCCACGGCCGATGAAGGTTCGCGGGTCGGGGGTATCGCGGCGATGGCGGAAGCGACCCACCACCTCGGCCCCGGCCGAGTCGCCCAGCGCCTCGAACTCCTCGGCCGCGTCGAGCGCATCGCCAGGCAGCCGGACGTGCAGGACCACCGCCCGCTCGCCCCCGGAGGGACGGGCGAAAAGGTCCGCCGGACCGCTACCCATGCGCTGATTAGTTATCGCTTGCCTCCTCGCCGACGACCGACTCGGCGGATGCCTCTTCGCCCTGCTGCGGCAGGCGTACACGCCGCGCGGGGACGATGGTCGAGATGGCGTGCTTGTACACCATCTGGTTGACGTTGTTGCGCAGGAGCACCACGAACTGGTCGAAGGACTCGATCTGACCCTGCAGCTTGATGCCATTGACCAGGTAGATCGAGACCGGGACCTTCTCCTTGCGCAGGACGTTGAGAAACGGCTCCTGCAACGACTGCCCCTTCGCCATGACGCTTCGCCCCCAGGATTGTTGTTGTTATGACCCGCGGACCCCGCCGCAGGGGCGTCCCTTGCATGCGCAAAAGTGTATCACACGCCCCCGAGGGCCCCGGTGACATAGCTGTGAACCCGCGCCTGCAGCCCATCGCCCGCGGTGAAGCGGACCCCGTCGTCCTGGCCGCGCAGCCAGGTGATCTGCCGCTTGGCGTACTGACGCGTGGCGCGCAGCCCGCGGCGGAGCATCGTGGGGTAGTCGCAGGCGCCTTCCAGGTAATGCCAGACCTGTCTGTATCCGACCGCACGCACCGCCGGGAGTTCCTCGCCGAGATCGCCCCGGCGGTGCAGCGCCACCACCTCGCCCACCAGCCCGGCGGCCAGCATGGCGCGGAAACGCGCCTCGATGCGTCGGTGCAGCCAGGCGCGCTCCGGCGGCTCGAGGATGAGCTTCAGCGGCGCCTCGTCCAGCCCGGGTAACCCCGGCTCGCGCTGGACCTGGCTCAGCGCCCGGCCGGTGAGCCGGTGGACCTCGAGCGCCCGCTGCACGCGCTGGCTGTCGTTGGGATGCAGCCGCGCGGCGCTCTCCGGGTCGATCGCCTGCAGCCGCCGATGCAACGCCTGCACGCCGTGGGCCGCCTCCTCCGCCTCCAACTCGGCACGGATCCGGGCGTCGGCGGGCGGCATGGGCGAGAGCCCGTGCTGCAGCGCCTGGAAGTAGAGCCCGGTGCCGCCGACGAGCAGCGGCAGCCGGCCACGACTGCGGATGGCGGCGATGGCCGCCTGGGCATCACGGGCGAACTCCGCCGCCGAGTAGGGCTCGGCCGGGTCACGGATGTCGATCAGGTGGTGGCGACACCGCGCGCGCACCTCAGGGGAGGGCTTGGCGGTGCCGATATCCAGCCCCCGGTAGATCTGCGCCGAGTCGACACTGACGATCTCCCCGTCCAGCCGCTCGGCCAGCGACAGCGCCAGCTCGCTCTTGCCCACGGCGGTGGGGCCCATGATGAAGACCACCGGTGCCGCCATCACCGCCCCCGCATGAACAGCCGCGCCAGCGCCTCATCGTCGAGCACTGTGTAGGTCGGCCGGCCGTGGTTGCACTGCGCCGCCCGCGGCGTGCGCTCGATATCGCGCAATAGGGCGTCCATCTCGGCACGCTCCAGCCGCCGCCCGGCGCGCACCGAACCATGGCAGGCCATCTGCGCCAGGAGCGCGTGCACCCGATCCTCGACCCCGCCCCCGTCGGCCTCCGCCTCCAGGGCCGCCACCGCATCACGGACCAGTGCGGCGGCGTCGGCCTCGGCGAGCAGCGCCGGCACCCGATAGACGCGCACCGACTCCGGGCCGGCCCGATCCACCTCGAGCCCGGCCCGGGCCAGGGTGGCCGTGTGCCGTTCCACCCGCTCGGCCTCGGCGGGGGTCACCGGCACGCTCACCGGCACCAGCAACGCCTGGGTGGCGATCCCCGAAGCCGCCAGCTGCGCTTTCATGCGCTCGTAGACCACGCGCTCATGGGCCGCGTGCATGTCCACCACCACCAGGCCACGCTGCGACTCCGCGAGGATGTAGGCGTCGCGGATCTGCCCCACCGCATGACCGAGCTCCGGCGTATCCGCCCCCCCCTCCGAGTCGCCCGGCGGCGCGGCTGCCGGCTCGGGCCGGGCCGCGCTGCCAGAGGCCGCGGCACCGTGATACCCACCCCCGGCGTAGAGCTGCCTGGCCTCGGCCAGGGGCAGACCCAGCTCGGCCGTCCCCGTCGGACCATCCCCCGCCGGCCGCGGCGCAGCCCCCGGNGCCTCCTCCCGGCGACCCGGCGACGGGGGGGCGACCGGAGCGCCGGCATCCGTCACCGGGGCCGCGGCGCCCGCCGGGGCCGCCGTCGCCAGGGCATCGGCGATGCGCCGGGCAAGGAAGTCGTGCACCGTGCGCCCGTCGCGGAAACGCACCTCGTGCTTCATCGGGTGGACGTTGACGTCCACCCGCGCCGGATCCATCTCCAGAAAGAGGACGTAGGCGGGATAGTGGTCCCGGTACAGGCAGTCGCTGTAGGCCTGACGGATACCGTGGGCCGCCCCCCGGTCACGGACCAGGCGACCGTTGACGAACAGATACTGCAGATCGCCCTGGCGCCGCGCCGCGGTGGGCAGGCCCAGCCAGCCACTGAGCCGCAGCCCGGCCGCCTCCAGCTCCACCGCCAGGGCATCGTCGGCGAAGACGCGGCCAAGCAGCTCGGCCAGACGCTCATGGCGCTCCGTCTCGCTGGCCGCCGGGGCCACCGACCACAGCCGCCGCCCCTGGTGGACAAGCGAGAACCCCACATCAAACCGGCTCAGCGCCAGCCGACGCAGCGCCTCCTGCACGTGGTGGAGTTCGGTGCGCTCGGTACGCAGGAACTTGCGCCGCCCCGGGGTGTTGTAGAAGAGATCATCGACGGTAACGGTGGTCCCCGGCGGCTGGGCCACCGGCTCCGGCGCCCCAAGCGCGCCGCCATCGCAGCGCAGCTGATGACCGAGTTCGGCGTCGGCGGTGCGCGAGGCCAGCGTCAGCCGCGACACCGCGGCGATACTCGGCAGCGCCTCACCACGAAAGCCCAGACTGGCGATGCGCTCCAGGTCATCGAGATCGGTCAGCTTGCTGGTGGCGTGCCGGCGCAGGGCCAGCTCCAGCTCCTCCGGGGGGATGCCTGCGCCATCATCGATGATGCGGATGCGCTGCTTGCCGCCGCGCTCGATCTGCACCTCGATGCGCCCGGCGCCGGCGTCGAGGGCGTTCTCCACCAGTTCCTTGACCACCGAACCCGGGCGCTCGACCACCTCGCCGGCGGCGATCTGATCGATCAGGTTGTCCGGCAGGGGCCGGATGCCGCGCATACTCATGCGCGCATTCTAAGGGATGATCAGGGTGCTGCCAGCACGGATGTTGTCGCCGGAAAGATCATTGGCCTCGCGCAGCCGGTCGGTGCTGACCTGGTACTGCTGGGCGATCATCGACAGGCTCTCACCGCGCTGGACCTCATGCTCGTGCTGGCCGTTCTGACCCGCATCGGCCATGCGCAGCTCGGGGAGGATGTTGCGCTCGGCGTACTCGCGAACGCCGGCGACGACCCCCTCGGCCAGATCGCGCTGATAGCTGCGGGTATTCAACCGGCGCTCCTCCTCGGCGTTGGTGAGAAAGCCTAGCTCGATGAGCAGCGACGGCATGTCCAGCGACTTGAGCACGGCGAAGCCGGCCTGATCGACACGGTTGCGCAGCAGATCGGCGTGCCGATCGAGCTTGGGCAGCAGGTACTCGCCCATCTCCAGGCTCGCCTCGATCGTGTGTCCGCGGGAGAGATCCACCAGCACCGAGGCCACCGCCTCGTCCTTGTCATCCAGCGACACCCCGCCGATGAAATCGGCAGCGTTCTCCCGGCGTGCCAGCACCCGCGCCTGCTCCGAGGTGGCACCATCCACCGAGAGGGCGTAGACCGACGCCCCCTTCACGTTGGGGTTCTCGGCGCCGTCGGCGTGAATGGAGAGGAAGATATCCGCGTTGCCCTCCCGGGCGACCCGGGTGCGGTCGCGCAGATTCATGTAGTAGTCGCCCTCGCGGACCATCAGGGGCTGAAGCCCGGGGGTCTCCTTCATGAGGTCGTAGAGCTTGCGCGAGACATCCAGCGCCACGTCTTTCTCGAAGGTGCCCTGCGGACCGATGGCACCGGGGTCGACGCCGCCGTGGCCGGCGTCAATGGCCACGATCACATCCCGAGTCTCACGCTCGGAGGCCGAGCGCACCGCCTGGCGGCGCTCCCCCTGATTGCCGCCAAGGTCGACCACCAGCCGCTGACCGCCGTCCTCGCCGCCCATAACGAAGCTGCGCGTCTCCACCTCACGGCTGACGTCGAGGACCACGCGCAGACCGCCGCCCTCCTGGCGCCCGGTGCGGATCTCCTCGAGCACGCCGCCCCGGGGCAGATCCGAGGCGCTGAGCTCCACCCCCTCGAAGTCGATCACCACCCGATGCGGGTCCGGCAGGGTAAAGACGCGGTGCTCCGGCACCTGATCCAGATCGAAGACGACCCGGGTGCGGTCATCCTCATCGGAGAGCCGCACGTTGTCGATGGTCGCGGCCGCCGCCGTCTGGGCCGCCAGCAGCCCGATCAGCAGCCCGATCCACGCCAGGCCATAGCGCCGCTTCACCACGCCTCCTCGCACTCTGCAGTGACACCATCCGGAGCCTTCAGGCTATGTCGGCCGCCGACCATCTTCAAGGTTTTTCTCCGCTTGAACGAGAAGATAAGCCTCAAAACTCAAGCAGAACCTGAACGTAACGCTGCCAGCGCCGCCCGGCCCCGCGCCGTCTCGGCCGAGACCGTCGCGCGGCGCGCGCCGCCGATGTAATCCAGGACGATGGACAGATCCGCCGCGGGCAACACCCCGGTCCCGCGCTCCGGCCACTCCACCAACGCCAGCGTCTCCGCCCCCTCCACCTCCTCGATACCCAGGAAGTGGAGCTCTTCCGGATCCGCCAGGCGGTAGAGATCCAGGTGCAGCACGGTGCCACCGTCCGTGGCGTAGGGCTCGAGCAGCGTGTAGGTCGGGCTGCGCACCGGCCCTTCCACGTCGCGGGCACGCAACAGCCCGCGGGCCAGGGTGGTCTTGCCCGCCCCCAGATCCCCGTACAGATAGACCACGCCGGCGGGCAATGCCACGGCCAGCAGCGCTCCGAGCGCTTCGGTGGCCGCCGCGTCGGCCAGTTCCCGTTGCCAGATACTCACAGCGCGCCCTCCGCCAGCGCCGCCGGGAGCTGTCCGGGCAGATCACTGGCCAGCAGCCCCCGCTCGCCGCCCAGGGCCGCGGCCGCGCGCTCCCCGGCCCGGCCGTGGGCATAGGCCGCCACCGCCGCCAGCCAGGCCGGATCGGCATCCGGGCACTGGGCCCACAGACCGGCCACCACGCCGGTGAGCACATCCCCCACGCCACCGCTGGCCATCCCCGGCGTGCCGGCGTCGGCCAGATAGCGGGCAGCGCCATCATCCACCAGCGTCCCCGCCCCCTTGAGCAGGGTGACCGTCTGCCACTGTGCGGCCAGGGTCCGCGCCGCCGCGAAGCGATCGGCAGCGATGCCCGCCGTATCCCAGCCCGCACCCAGCAGCCGCGCCGCCTCGCCGGGGTGCGGGGTGAGCACGGCACCGGGCACCGGCCGCTGCCCGGCGGCGAGCAGATTGAGCCCGTCGGCGTCGATCACCAGCGCCTGGCCGGCCTCCCGGCAGGCCGCCCACATCGCCCGCCCCCAATCGCCCTGACCCAGCCCCGGACCGACGGCCACCACGCTGGCGCGGCTGAGCAGCGGCGCCAACTCCTCGGGATGCTCGATGCCGTGGGCCATCACCGCCGGGCACGGCCCCACCACCGCCGGCACGTGCTCCGGCCGTGTCGCCACACTCACCAGCCCGGCGCCGCTACGCCCCGCCGCCTCCGCCGCCAGCCGGACCGCACCAGCCATGCCGCGACCCCCACCGACCACCAGCACGTGCCCGTGCTGCCCCTTGTGCGCATCCCGCGGCCGAGGCGGCAGGATCGCGCCGACATCCTCCGCCGTCACCCGGCGCGCGTAGGGGACCTCGGCTCCGGCGGTCAACGCCGCCGTCGCCAGGTCGTCGAGGACCACCGCCCCAGTGCACGCCGGGCCGCGGCCGGTGAACAGCCCGCTCTTGCCCGCGACAAAGGTCACGGTCAGTCGCGCGCGCACCGCCACCCCCATCTCGGCGCCGGTGCGCCCGTGGACCCCGGAGGGGATGTCGACGGCGGCCACCGGCGCGGCCGCGGCGTTCATCGCCGTCACCGCCTCGGCGAACGCCCCGCCCACGGGCCGATCCAGCCCGGTGCCAAGCAGCGCATCGACGATGACATCGACCCCTTCCAGCGCGTCGGGCCCAAAGGGCCGGGCGGCACCGCCGTGATCCAGATACCGCCGGGCGTGGTAAGCCGCCGCGCCACCCAGGCGCTGGGGCGAGACCAGATGGAGGAGCTCGACCTCCAGCCCGGCCTGCCGCGCCAGGTGCGCCACCACGTAACCATCCCCGCCGTTGTTGCCGCCGCCACAGACCACGGCCAGGCGCCGCGCCGCGGGCCAGCGCCGATGGATCTCACGCCATAGCCGCCGGCCGGCGCGGCCCATGAGCACCTCGCCGGGGATCCCGGCACGGATGGCCGCCTGATCCAGGCGGGCCACTTGGTCGGGGGTGTAGAGTTCCTGCATGGGGTTCTGCTCGCCTCCCGGTCAAACGCACACGGCGGGGGTTCCCCCCGGCCCCGGAACACTCCATTCTGAACGGTCTATGCCCGACGCTGAACCGACCACCCTCGAGCCCGCCGCCCTCGCCGACTCGATCCGCATCTGGGCCGCCGAACTCGGCTTCTCGGCCTGCGGCATCGCCAGCACCGAGCTGCCCCGCGACGAGATCCACCTGATCCGCTGGCTACAGGCCGGCCACCAGGGCGAGATGGGTTTCATGGGCCGGCACGGGCGCAAGCGAGCGCGCCCCCGCCAGCTGGTGCCCGGCACCCGCTCGGTGATCGTGGTGCGCATGGACTACACCCCGGACCAGGCGGCGGAGCCGCGCGCGGTGCTCGAGGACCGCCAGCGCGCGTTCATCACCCGCTACAGCCTGGGTCGCGACTACCACAAGCTGATGCGCCGGCGGCTACAGAAGCTCGCCGAGCGCATCCAGGCGACCATCGGCCCCTTCGGCTACCGCGCCTTCGTCGACAGCGCCCCGGTCCTCGAGCGCGCCCTGGCCCGTGAGGCCGGCCTGGGCTGGATCGGCAAGAACACCATGCTGCTCAACCGCCACGCCGGGTCGTACTTCTTCCTCGGCGAGCTCTTCACCGACCTGCCCCTGCCCCCGGGCGACCCGGTCCGCGCCCACTGCGGCAGCTGCCGACGCTGCCTCCACGCCTGCCCCACGGATGCCTTCGTCGGGCCATACCAGCTCGACGCCCGGCGCTGCATCTCGTATCTGACCATCGAGCACCCCGGCTCGATCCCCGAACCCCTGCGCCCGGGCATGGGCAACCGCATCTTCGGCTGCGACGACTGCCAGCTGGTCTGCCCCTGGAACCGCTACGCGCACCCGACGGCCGAGGACGACTTCCAGCCCCGTCACGGCCTGGACGACGCCGCCCTGGTGGCGCTCTTCGACTGGGATGAGGCGACCTTCCTCGAGCGTACGGCCGGCTCCGCCATCCGGCGGATCGGCCACGAACGGTGGCTGCGCAACCTGGCGGTGGCGCTGGGCAACGCCGCACCCACGCGCGAGGTGATCGAAGCACTCCGTCGGCGGCTCGATCACCCCTCGGCACTGGTGCGGGAACACGTGCGCTGGGCCCTGGCGCAGCAAGGCGCCACGCCGGGGCAAACGGACTAGGCTAGGCGACCTGCAGCGGGATGCTGCCGCGCCGCTGGGTGATGCGGTTGTCCGCATCGAGGTAGGCAAGGCGGGGCTGGAACTCGCCGAGTTCCGACTCGGCGACACCGGCGTACGCGCAGATGATCACCCGATCACCCTCGCTGCACTTGTGGGCCGCCGCCCCGTTCATCGAGATCATGCGCGAGCCGCGCTCACCGATGATCGCGTAAGTGACAAAGCGCTCACCGTTCTCGATGTTGTAGACGTGAATCTGCTCGTACTCGTGGATGCCGACTGCTTCCAACAGGTCCAGGTCGATGGCGCAGGAGCCCTCGTACTCGAGCTCGGTCTGCGTGACGCGGGCCTGGTGCAGCTTTCCCTTGAGCATGTTCAGTTGCATGGCTCAAACCCCTATGCCGCGAAATCACATGCCGATCCGATCATTGAAGAACCGGTCATGTGCACCTGCACAATCGGCAGTTGCGCGATTATGCACGGCCCCGCTCAGCGGTTCAATCGCACCTCGACGTTGTCGATCAGCCGCGCCGCGCCCAGCCGCGCCGCGCCCAGGCAGACCAGCCGCGGCTCGTCCCCGCGCGGCTCGGCCAGATCCTCGCATCGGCGCACCGCGACGTACTCCACCTCATCAAACCCGGCCGCCTCCAGCCGCCGGGCCGCCTGGGCCTCGAGGTGCGCCCAGTCCTGCCGCCCCGACTCCAGGGCGGAGCCCACCTCACAAAGCGTGGCATACAACGCCGGCGCCCGGCGGCGTTGCCCGTCATCCAGGTAGCCGTTGCGCGAACTCAGCGCCAGACCGTCGTCCTCGCGGACGATCGGCACCTCGACGATCTCCACCGGCAGATCCAGATCGCTTACCACCCGGCGCACCACCTGCAGCTGCTGGTAATCCTTGCGGCCAAAGGCCGCCGCATCGGGCTCGACGATGTTCAGCAGCTTGATCACCACCACCGCCACCCCGGCGAAGTGGCCCGGGCGCGCGGCCCCGCACAGGGTCTGGGTCAGCGCCGGCACATCCACCCCGGTCCAGGGCGGCTCGACGCCGGGGTACATCTCCCGCGCGGTGGGGGCAAAGACCGCATCGACACCGCGGCCCTGCAGGGCGGCCAGGTCCGCCTCCAGCGTGCGCGGGTAGGCGTCGTAGTCCTCCCCCGGCCCGAACTGCAGCGGATTGACGAAGATCGACACCACCAACCGATCCACCCGCTCGGCCAGTCGATCGACCAGCTCCAGGTGGCCGCGGTGGAGGTTGCCCATCGTCGGCACCAGACCAACGCGCTCGCCGCGCCCGCGCCAGGCGCGCGAGAGCTCGCGCATGGCGTTGCGTTCGGTGACCCGCTTCAAGCCTCGAACCCGTGCTCTGGCCCTGGAAAGGTGCCGTCGCGCACCGCCGCCGCGTAGGCCGCCAGCGCCGCCTGCACACTCCCCGTCTCGGCACCGAAAGCCCGGGCGAAGCGCGGCGGCTGCTCGGTGACGCCGAGCACGTCGTGCAGCACCAGGATCTGCCCATCACAGTCGGCGCCAGCGCCGATCCCCACCACCGGGATGCTCAGCTGCTCGCTGAGCTGTCGCGCCAGGGGGGCGGGCACGCACTCGAGGATGAGCAGGTCGGCACCCGCCGCCTCCAGCGCCCGGGCGTCCGCCTCCATACGCTCGGCATCAGCCTGCTCGCGCCCCTGCACCCGGTACCCACCGAGCTTGTGGACCTGCTGCGGCTTCAGCCCCAAGTGCCCACAGACCGGAATGCCGTTCTGGGCCAGGCGCTCGACGAGGGCGGTCTGCTCGCTGCCGCCCTCGAGTTTGACCATCCGCGCACCGCCCTCTTTCATCAGCCGGCCCGCGTTGTGCAGGCCCTGCTCGACGTCGGTGTGGCTCATGAAGGGCAGATCCGCCACCACCAGAGCGCGCCGGCAGGCCCGGGCCACACACCGGGTGTGGTAGACGATGTCGTCCACGGTCACCGGCAGGGTGGTCTCGTGGCCCTGGACGACCATGCCGAGGGAGTCGCCGACGAGCAGCAGATCGACGCCGGCACGCTCGCAGGCGGCCGCGAAGCCGTAGTCGTATGCCGTCAGACAGACCAGGGGCTGGCCCTCGCGCTTCATGGCGCGCATGCGGGAGACCGTCACGGCCCCGCCGGAGGCGTGCTTGCGATCACCGCTGGACATGGGAGTCAACCTCGGCTTGAGAAAGGTGAGACAGGGTACAGCGCCACTGGCTCCCGATTGAAGTACCCATGAGCGGCGCCCGTCCAGCCCTCAGGCCGGCTCCATCAGCGTGCCATGCTCAAAGCCGGCCACGGCGCCCACCCGCTGCAGTTCATCCGCAGCCAGGCCCGCGGCGACCTCGGCCAGCGCCCCGGCGCCTGGCAGGCGCAGCCCGGGGGCAATCTCCATCAGCGGATGGACGACGAACGGCCGCCGAACCAGCTCCGGATGCGGCACCTGCAGCCGCGGCTCCTCGACCTGCATCTGACCGTAGAGCAGCAGATCCAGATCCAGGGTCCGCGGCCCCCAGCGCACGCCGTCGCGTTGACGCTGCTGCTCCGCCTCGATACCGAGCAGAGCATCGAGCAGGGCCAGCGGCCCAAGCCGCGTCTCCACCGCGGCCACGGCGTTGATGAAATCGGGCTGCTCCGGCACCCCCGGCGCCTGCAGCGCCGGATTGCGAAAGAGCCCCGAAACCGCCACCACCCGGCAACCGGGGAGCAGGTCGAGGCGCACCACGGCACGCTCCACCTGCCGGTGCGGCTGCTCCAGGTTGCTCCCCAGGCCTACGTAGGCGGTGATCGACCCGCTCATTCCGCCGGCTTCTCCGAAGTCGAGGCCGCGCCCTCGCCCCCGGCACTGCCCTTGCCACGGCCCCGGCCGCCGCGCCGGCGGCGGCCGCCACGGCTGTTCTTGCCGCTCTTTTTCTGGGAGGGCGGCTGCTCGGGCTGCTCCTGGAACGCCCGCCACCACTGGGCCAGCTCGGCCGGGGCGTCGCCGGCCCCGGCGCGCAGTTCGAGGAAATCGTAGGCGGCCCGAAAACGCGGGTGCCCGAGCAGACGCTGCGCCCGCTTGCCCCCGCGCCGGGCGAAACGAGGCTGCAGGGTCCAGATCTCGCGCATGGGGATGCTGAAGCGCTTGGGCAGCGCGATCCGCGACTGCTGCAGCGCCTGCACCTCCGCGGCCGCCTGCTGCAGCGCCGGGATCGGCGCCTCGCCGGCCTCCATCAACTCGGCCTCGCGGCGGCGAACCGCCGGCCAGAGCAGCGCCCCAAACAGGAAGGCCGGGGTGACGGGCTTATCGGCGCCGATGCGCTCATCGGTGTTGCGCAGCGCGGCGGCAATGAACGGCACCCACTGCTCACTGCCCTCCTCCTCCAGGGCCTCGGCGGTGAGCGGCAGCAGGGACTCGAACAGGCCGTAGTGGCGCAGCATCTCGAAGGCGTCCAGCGCATCGCCGGACATGAACAGCTTCAGCGCCTCATCGAAGAGCCGCGCCGGCGGCATATCGGCCACGCTGTCGGCCATCTCATACATCGGCACCGCCGTCTGCGGATGGATCCGGAAACCCAGTTTCAGGGCAAAACGCACGGCGCGCAGCATGCGCACCGGATCCTCCTGATAGCGCTCGCGGGGATCGCCGATCAGGCGGATGAGACCCGCCTCGAGGTCCGCCATGCCGCCGGCGTGATCGACGACCGAGAAATCATCGATGTTGTAGTAGAGGGCGTTGACGGTGAAATCGCGGCGCAGGGCGTCCTCGGCCAGGGTGCCGTAGACGTTGTCGCGCACAATGCGGCCGTTTTCGATCACCCGCTCGCCGTCGGCCTCATCCCCCTCGCCGTCCTCCGGCGGATGGAGGGCGCGGAAAGTGGCCACCTCGATGATCTCGGCCCCGAAATGGACATGGGCCAGGCGGAATCGCCGGCCGATGAGCCGACAGTTGCGAAAGAGCCGGCGCACCTCCTCGGGACGGGCGTCGGTGGCCACGTCGAAGTCCTTGGGCTCGCGCCCGAGCGAGAGGTCACGCACCCCGCCGCCGACCATATAGGCCTGGTAGCCGGCGTTGCGCAGACGGTAGAGGACCTTCAGGGCGTTGTCGCTGATGTCCGCGCGCGAGATGCAGTGCGCATCCCGGGGAATGATGGTGGGCTCGGCCTCGGCCAGCCGTTGTTGTTGAAGACCATTGTCGGACGTAATGGCTAAACCACCCTTGTCTGAGTGACGAAGATCGTTATAATACCACCCTCGTTGCTGACGGTTGAGCCGCACAGCGCGAGTCAGCGCTCCCATCGTCTAGCGGTTAGGACGCCGCCCTCTCAAGGCGGAAACAGGGGTTCGAATCCCCTTGGGAGCGCCACCTTCTTCTCTCCCCCTTCAGCCGCGCGGCAGCCAGCCGGTTCGCATGCGCACGCTGCCGGAGATCCCGACGTGAGCCAGACATCCCTCGACGCCCCGAGCCGAGTCCTGCGTGGTGGCCGTGTCTTCTCGAGCTTCGGCCTGCGCCTGGGGGCGATCTGCTACGACCTGCTGCTGGTGGTGTCGATCGTGTTCATCGGCAGCGTTGTCTTCCTGCCCGCTTCCGGCGGCGAGGCGCCGGCCCCGGGGACGTGGTTGTCGGTCGCCTATCAGGTCTATCTGCTGGCGCTGGTCTATCTCTTTTTCGTGCTCTTCTGGACCCGTGGCGGCCGGACGCTGGGCATGCTGGCGTGGCGGCTGCGGGTGGTCAATGCCGAGGGGCTACCGCCGACGCTGCGTCAGGCGAGTGTGCGTTTCGCGGCGGCGGGGTTGTCGTGGGCGCTGCTGGGGCTGGGGTTTGTCTGGGCGCTGTTCGATGGCCAGCATCGGGCGCTGCACGATCGTCTGGCGGGGACGTGGCTGATTCGCGAGCCCTACGAGGGGTGAAGCGGGCCGGGGGCTGAAGGTGCCTGCGCCTTGGGGCGGCCGGGGTTTGGGGCGCCGCTGTGCGCGCCGCTTCGCGGTCCCCTGCGCGGCTCGCCCGAGCGGGTCGCTCGCTTAACTCGCTCCGCTGACGCTTCGCTCGGACAAAACCTCGCTAAAAGCGCCGACGCCGCGCGTCGGCGCTTTTCCCCGCTCGGGCTGCGCTGCTCGGCGCGCCCAGAAAGGCGCCCCGAACCCCGGCCGCCCCAAGGCGCTCTAGCCGTCGGCGACGCTTCCCCTATCGATCCCGGTATGGGGTGTGGCCATCGAGGATCTCGATCGCCTCGGCGACCTGCTCGCGCTCTCGCGTGAGGAAGTCGGCCACCGCGTCGCGCAACCCGGGGTGGGCGATCCAGTGGGCGGCGTAGGTCGGTACCGGGGCGTAACCTCGCTGGAGCTTGTGCTCTCCCTGGACACCCGCCTCGACCCGCGGCAGGCCGGCCGCGATGGCCCGCTCGATGGCCTGGTAGTAACAGAGTTCGAAATGCAGGTACGGGACCCGCTCGCGGACATCCAGCCGGCAGCCCCAGTTGCGCCCGTAGAGCGCCTCAGCGCCAAAGAGGTGCAGCGCACCGGCGATCCATGCCCCGTCCAGGCGCGCCATCACCCAGAGGGCGCGGTCGCCGAGCCGCCCAGCCAATTCGTCGAAAAAGCGACGTGTCAGGTACCCAGGACCGAACTTCTGCCAACAGGTCTGCTGATAGAGCCGGTCAAAGGCGTCCAGATGCTCGGCACCGACCTCGTCGCCGCTCAGCGCATGGATCTCCACCCCGCTCGCCGCCAAGGCGCGGCGCTCGCGGCGGATCTCCTTGCGCCGACGTTGGCTGAGGTGGGCGAGGAAATCCTCAAAGTCCCGGTAGCCGGCGTTGTGCCAGTGGTACTGGTGGGCGGTCCGCTGGAGCCAGCCGAACTCGCCAAGCACCTCCCACTCCTCGCGCCGCGGGAAGGTGACATGCACCGAGGAGAGGCCGAGTTCGGCGCAGATCCGTGTCAGCTCACCGGCCAGGGCACGGCGGATGGCTTCCGGTTCCGCGGCATCGGGGTGAACGGCCAGACGCGGCCCGGTGACCGGGGTGAAGGGAACAGCAACCTGAAGCTTGGGATAGTAATGGCCGCCGGCGCGCTCGAAGGCGTCGGCCCACCCCCAATCGAAGATGAACTCACCGAAGGAGTGGTCTTTGATGTAAGCCGGGCAAACGCCTTTTGCGATCCCGTCGGGGCTACGGGCCACCAGATGGCAGGGTTGCCACCCGGTGGCGGTGGCGGCCGAGCCGCTTCGCTCCAGGGCAGTTAAGTATCCGTGGCTTGTAAACGGTTCCTGGCCCCCGGTGCAGGCATCCCACTCAGCCGCCGGGACCTGCTCGATGCTCGCAAGGCGCTCGATGGCGATCACCCGTTGTTCCCTCATCCTCCCGATCGGCCCGGGGTCCGCCCGTCTGTCTGGGTGGTCAACGTAACTCTCGGCCATGATGGGCGTTCGAAGCCGCATGATCGGCGCACCCGCGCTGGGGGATTCCCGGCCTTCCGCATGCGGGGTGGCACGACAGCCGAAGCGCCTTGGGGCGGTCGGGGTTCGGGGCGCCTTTCTGGGTGCGCCG
>SL_5KL_010_SEDDRAFT_10000965_pt1 | contig 18061 bp, 19 predicted proteins | sample SodLakKL_010_SED_FD_9118 | JGI IMG/M metagenome (IMG submission 9118)
CCGTGGCTCGACGGCATCGCCCATCAGCACCGAGAACATTCGGTCGGCGGCGGCGGCGTCCTCGATGGTGATCCGCTTCAAAATCCGGTTTTCGGGATCCATCGTCGTCTCCCACAACTGATCCGGATTCATCTCGCCGAGCCCTTTGAACCGCTGGACCTGTGTGGGATTGCCGTTGCATTTCTCGTCGACGATCCGGTCGCGGTCCGCCTCTGTCATTGCATCGTAGGTGTTGCCGCGGTACCGAACTCGGGGTACAGTGGTGGCTGGGCTGCGTACACGTAGCCCGCCTCGATCAGCGGCTTCATATGGCGGTACAGCAGCGTGAGAAGCAGGGTTCGGATGTGCGCGCCGTCGACGTCGGCGTCGGTCATGATGATAATTTTGTGGTACCGAGCCTCGTCGATGTCGAACTCCTCGCCGATGCCCGCGCCAATCGCCGTAATCAGTGCGCGGATTTCTGTGTTTTCGAGAATCCGGTCGAGCCGATGTTTTTCCACATTGAGGATCTTGCCCTTGATCGGGAGAATTGCCTGATTGTGCCGGTCGCGGCCCTGTTTGGCACTGCCGCCTGCGGAGTCACCCTCGACAACGAACAGTTCACTGTCGGCCGGATCGCGTGTCTGGCAATCTGCGAGTTTGCCTGGGAGTGCCGTCGACTCCAGAGCACTCTTTCGGCGAGTCAACTCCTCGGCCTTTTTTGCGGCTTTGCGGGCCCGAGCTGCCTCGGCTGCCTTCTTGATGACTGCCTGTCCGGTCTCGGGGTTTTCTTCAAAGTACGTCCGAAGCTGTTCGTGGGTCGCACTCTCGACGATCCCTCGGACTTCGCTGTTGCCAAGTTTGGTTTTCGTCTGACCCTCGAACTGCGGATCAGGGTGTTTAACCGAAATAACTGCGGTTAGGCCCTCCCTAACATCCTCGCCTTTGAGGTTTTCGTCGAGATCATCAGTCAACCCGTGTTCGTTGGCATAGTCATTGACTACTCGGGTCAGAGCCGTTTTAAACCCGGTCAGGTGGGAGCCGCCTTCGCGCGTGTTGATGTTGTTAGCAAAGGCGTGGATCGATCCCTGGAGTTCATCGGTTGCCTGGATGGCGATCTCGACTTGGATGTCGTCGGCTTCGTCTTCGAAGTAGATGACCTCCTCGTGGAGGGGCGTTCGGGTTTCATTGAGATAGCCGACGAACTCGCGAATGCCGCCGTCGTAGCGGAACTGATCGGATTCGCCGGAGCGTTCGTCTTCGAGAGCGATGGCGACTCCGGAGTTCAGGAAGGCGAGTTCCCGGAGCCGGTTGGCAAGCGTCGAGTACGTGAAATCAGTGGTCTCGAAAATCTCGCCGTCAGGCCAAAACCGGATCGTCGTCCCGGTTTCTTCGCCGTCTTCCATCGGCCGTACCTGCTCGAAGGCACCAGCCTCGGGTTCGCCGTGGTCGAACTCATGCGTCCAGACGTGGCCGTCGCGTTTGACCTCGACGGTGAGCGTGTGCGACAGTGCATTAACCACCGAGACGCCGACGCCGTGGAGCCCGCCAGAGACCTGGTAGGATTTGTTGTCGAACTTCCCGCCGGCGTGCAGCACAGTCATAATAACTTCCAGAGCGGGACGGTCGTACTGCTCGTGAATGTCGACTGGGATCCCGCGACCATCGTCCGAGACTGAAACCGAGCCGTCGTCGTGGACGGTTACCTCGATATGCTCGCAGTGACCAGCCAACGCTTCGTCGATGGAGTTGTCGACGACCTCGTAGACGAGATGGTGGAGCCCACGGCCATCCGTCGAGCCGATATACATCGCCGGCCGCTTCCGGACGGCTTCAAGGCCTTCGAGAACCTGAATCTGTCCGGCCCCGTATTCATTTTCGCCTGACATAGAACTTAGTTTGTCTAGTTGTTCCCTCGGCATAAAGCCCTCGCACGCGCGGGCGTAACAACTGTAAATTCGTTTGTATTGTGTGTCAGGCGGTCGCACGCACATATCCACTTACACAGGCCGACCGCAGGTTGGGTTGGGTTGTGTTGCCGTCCCGAACAGGTTTTAATGCCCGCGGGAATTCCATCCAGTATAGAATGACGTCATTCCAGGCAGAACTCGGTGCTGACGAGGGGATCGCCGAAGAGTTGGCTAAAGGCCAACGCGAGATCTCTATCGCCGAGTTCTTCGAGAAGAACAAGCATATGCTCGGCTTCGATTCGGGCGCACGCGGGCTTGTAACCGCGGTCAAAGAGGCCGTCGACAACGCCCTTGATGCAACCGAAGAGGCCGGCTTTCGGCCTGACATTTACGTCGAGATTGCCGAAGTCGGCGACTACTACCGGCTGATCATTGAGGACAACGGACCCGGAATCACGAAAGAACAGCTTCCAAAAGTCTTTGGGAAGCTTCTGTATGGATCGAGATTCCACGCCCGTGAGCAATCCCGCGGCCAACAGGGGATCGGTATCTCGGCGGCCGTGCTCTACTCACAGCTTACCAGCGGCAAGCCCGCTAAAATCACGAGTCGAACCCAGGAGGCCGACCAGGCTGAGTACTTCGAGTTGATTATCGATACAGATACCAACGAGCCCGAAATTCGAGACTCGCGTTCGACCACGTGGGACCGGACTCACGGCACCCGAATCGAATTAGAGATGGAGGCAAACATGCGGGCGCGACAACAGCTCCACGATTACATCAAACACACTGCGGTCGTCAACCCGCACGCTCGCATCGAACTCATCGAACCCGGCTTAGACGCACCGCTCAAGTTCGAACGCGGCACCGACCAGCTCCCCGCCGAAACCAGCGAAATCCGGCCACACCCCCACGGCGTCGAACTCGGTACCCTCCTGAAAATGCTGGCCGCAACCGAATCCTACTCCGTGTCGGGTTTTCTTCAAGAGGAGTTTACCCGCGTTGGCAAAAAGACTGCCAGCAAGGTCATCGACAACTTCCGGGACCGACACTTTGGACGCGAGGTCTCGTGGCCGACGCCAACGCTCAACGTCGACCTCGAAGCCGCGATCACCGCAGCAGTGTCGAACAAAGGAGCCGAGGCAACCGAGTCATTCGCTGCCGAGATCGTCTCGGTGCTCACCAGCCGCGAACGAACGGCCCACTCTGAGCTGATCGAAATCGTCGACACCGTCGCCAACAGCGTCGAAGACGACACCGGCCGAACCTTTGGCTCGACTGTCCGGCAGAAGGCGGTCGCGGCTGTCTGGGACGAACTCACCGCCTTCGAGCCGGACAACGAAGACAGCCAGGACCGACTTACGCCAGCGATCTACACGCTCGTCGACGAGGCCACGAGCACTCGCAAAGACGACGCCACCGTCCAGGCACTGGCCGAACGCATTACACGACGGCTTGCCAAACGAGAGGACTCGACGTTCCGAGTTACCCACAAAGGGCTGAAAACGTTGATCGACGATGCTGCGGACGCGACCGTCGAGTACGACGACGTGACCATTGGCGAGACCGCCCGCGAGAACATCATTGAGGCGTTCTGGGAGACCGCTCGAACCGTTCCCGACGAACCACCTAAGGTCCGCAAAATCGCCGACAGCCGCGATACCGCCAGCGAACTCTTAGAGGCAATGCGGGAGACGAACATTCTCGCCCCACCCACGGACTGTCTGTCGCCGATCACCGCCGAACTCGTCGAGGCTGGACTTCGCAAGGAGTACGACGCCGATTTCTATGCCGCAGCCACGCGCGATGCGGATGTCCACGGCGGCGATCCGTTCATCGTCGAGGCCGGTATCGCCTACGGTGGAGATCTGAAAGCCGAAGGCAAAGTCGACCTCCTGCGGTTTGCCAACCGTGTCCCGTTGGTCTACCAACAGGGTGCGTGTGCGATTACAGACGTGGTCAAGGGCATCGGCTGGCGCAACTATCGACTCGACCAGCCCGGCGGCAGCGGGATTCCGAACGGCCCGGCTGTCCTCATGGTCCACGTCGCCTCGACGAACGTGCCGTTCACCAGCGAATCGAAGGACGCGCTCGCCAACATTCCTGCCATCGAAGACGAAATCGAACTGGCGATCCGCGAGGCCGCTCGCGAACTCAAATCCTATCTCAACAAGCGACGCTCGCTGGAAAAGCGACAGGAAAAACAGGACGTCTTGAGCCGGATTCTGCCCGAGATGGCCGATAAAGTCGCCGAAGTGACGGGCAGAGAACGGCCCAACATCGAGGGGGCGATGGGCAAGATCATGAACAATCTCTGTATCGACCGCGAGATCAGCGGCGGGACGGTGACACTCACCGTCGAGAACTACTCGGATCGCAGCGAGACGCCCGAGGTCACAGAAATCGTCAGCGTCGAACCACAGAACCTCAACGGTGAGGCGAGTGTGGTCGACCTCGATGGCGAATGGTATATCCAGTGGTCGCCATCGGTGTCGGCTGGTGAGGAGGCCCAACTACAGTACAGCGTCGACGAGAGCGCGGAGTTCGATATCACTGTCGACGGCGTCGAAGACCAGAAACTGACCGTTAACGCCTAACAATGACGAAAACAGACGAACAACGAGCCCAAGAACAGCTTATCGACCTTGCAGCGGAGTTTTACGACCAGTTTGCCGGCGGTCAGATTCCCGAGATGACGCTGCCGACCCGGACGAAAAGCAACATCGAGTACGACAAAAACTCAGGGGTATGGGTGTACGGCGACCGCACCTCTTCGCGGTCAGCAAACTCCGTCCGTGGGGCCCGAAAACTGCTCAAGGCCGTCTACACCATCGAATTCCTCGCCAATCAGTTAGAACAGGACCGCTCGTCGACCCTGCGTGAGTTGTACTACCTGTCGGAATCGTGGGACAACAAGGAGGCGCATTTTTCGGACCAAGACGAATCGAATCAGCTGATTGAGGATCTCGAAATCGTCTCGCATGTCACTCGCGAGGACTTCCATATGCGGCCCGAGGAATCCGGTGCAACGCTGATGGGTCCACTCCTGCTTCGGGAACAGACCCGCCGCGGTGAGCGCGAGATTCACTGTCAACAAGACGTTGGCGAGGGGGGCTATCAGATCCCCAATAACCCAGATACCATCGAGTTTCTGGATGCCGACGTCGATTTCGTTCTCTGTGTCGAGACCGGCGGGATGCGCGACCGGCTGATCGAAAACGGGTTCGACGAAGAGTACAACTGTCTGGTTGTCCATCTGAAGGGACAGCCTGCCCGTGCGACTCGACGGATTATCAAGCGGCTTCATGACGAACTCGATCTGCCAGTCACAGTCTTTTGTGACGGCGATCCGTGGTCCTACCGGATCTATGGGTCGGTTGCGTACGGCTCGATCAAATCTGCTCATCTTTCAGAGTATCTGGCGACACCTGAAGCCGAATATATCGGCATTCAACCACAAGATATTGTCGACTACGATCTGCCGACCGACCCACTTTCTGATTCGGATATCAACGCCCTCGAATCCGAGCTGACCGACCCGCGCTACCAGACCGACTACTGGGAAGAACAGATCGAACTCCAGCTCGAAATCGGTAAAAAGGCCGAACAGCAGGCACTGGCGGCCCGTGGGCTGGATTTTGTCACCGAGACGTATCTGCCCGAGCGGCTGGATGCGATGGACGTCGTCTAAAGGGTCGACACATCAACGACACATATTAACTTCTGACACGCCTCAGTCTACGTAGATAGCATGGCTGCAGGTCCTACATTTGGCGACGAACTCGACGCCCAAACGGAGACGTATCTGGATCGCTTAACTAATTGTGTGGCACTGTTGCCCGAAATCCTCGATGAGTACGCCACCGACGGTGAGTATGAGTCGACCTTCGAGGAGATTGGCAAGATCGAAAGCGAGTGTGACCGGCTCAACCGCGAGATCAACGGCACGATTACGAACTCTGGGCCCGACGAAATCGGCCTGCTCAACAGCCGTGTGCATTTCAACGCCTCCGAACTGATCAGTTTCTACGGCAACTTGGATGTGATCGCCAACCACACCGAACGCATCGCTCAAGAACTGTTGATGATGCGTCCACCCCACGAAAACGAGTGCTTTGAGGGCCTCCACGAGATGGGTTATGAGATTGCCGGTGGCCTCGAAGCACTCGAAACCGTGGTTGTCGACTTTGTTCACGCCATGAGCCGAACCGATGAGTCAGCCGACCTCACCGAGGATATTGAGGCTGTTCGGGCGATGGAGTCGGCGGTCGACGAACTCCGAAACACCGTGATTTCGACGGCGTTTGCCGACGGCGAAATCGACCAGCCGTTGATGTACCGTGAGTTCGCAATTCTGTTCGATGAGTTGGCCAATACGATGGAAGACATCACTGATCAGGTTGTCATTATCGCCAGCAACGAGCCGGGAATTACGACCGAACCGAAACCAGAGCAGTAACAACACGGTGCAGCCTGTGGGTTAGGCGTCGACTACTTAAATGAGGTCATCGTGGGAGACTGACTCCGGGTTGATCCATCGGTTCTCCCGCCCATTGTCTCGAATTCGAAGTTATCGAACTCGGAGGGAACCAGTCCCTCAGCGGCGTACACGTAGAGTGCTGTTTTGGCGATTCCCTGCACTGTCTGGCCGACGAGATACACACCGACAGTCAAGCCACCTGCCCCGAGAATGACGGTGCTGGTGCCGACCGCCGGCACGACAGTAAACAGCACGCCACCGACTGCGACAACGAGTGCCATCCCAATAATCCAGAGGACGAACTGGATGAGCCCGATGCCGAGCGTCGACGAAAACGTCTCACCCCAGGTGTCCCGAAACGTCCCAGCACTTTGTGAGAACATTTCGCTAACCGAGACGTCCTCAAAGACGATTACCGGAATAATGAAAAACGTCGTGATCGTCCAGCCGAGCGCGAAGAATCCGGCGATGATTCGCGATACTGCGGAATCCGAGCGTTCAAGCGAGCGGAGAATCACGCCGACAACCGCCGAGATCACCGACCAGACGGCCAACTCGGTTTTCATCTCCCAGGCGGCGGCCATCCCACCACGCAGTGTTGGATTCCGANCGTGGAAGGCCTCGTCGACTGACGAAACCAACGCGGCGGTGAAAAACGAGGCAATGAACGTTGTCACGAAATACAACCCAAACAGCGCCAGATACTCGATGCCGCCGCCAATGAGTTCGCCAACGAAGACGGTGAGATACAACAGGGCACCGAACAGCAGTGTGGCGACTGCACTGAGAAGCGGAAACAGCATGAGATCGGGGTGGGCGCGTAGGACTGCCAAACTGTCACGGGTAAGTGTCAGTCCTGTTCTGAACTGTTGGAGGACTCCCATACTGCAGCATCAGACGTATCACTGATAAGTATATGGTGAACTCTATTGTGCGCGCTGGATTTTCAGCCGACATCGCCGACAGGAGGTTGAACCAAACGCATCGGCGACACGGCACAGTACGTTTCAACGAGACCGAACGAACGTTCAACTCGAAATGAGAATGACTGCCGTCCCAACGAACACACTCAGTGCGACCCAGAGCCGGGGTTGGTCGAGATCTGCAGGAAGCTTCGAGTGGCCGAACAGATACACGACGTAGACAGCCAGTGGCGAGAGCCGCAAGACAGTCGACGCCTCGACAATTAAGATGTATTCGAGAATCAGTGTTACCGCGACTGTACAGCCAGCGACCGCCGCTGCAACGGTCAGATCAGCCTGCGCATCATCCAGATCCATTGACCCCTCTCATCAGCGTTGAAATATAAGAATGGCTGTCCGTTCTGACCGGGTTAGGCTTCGTCTTCGATCTCTTCGGCGAGCTCGTCGGCGTCAATGTCGACATCATCGAGATCAACGTCGTCGAGCGCCTCTTCGATATCTCCGCCGCCAAGGCCACCGAGACCACCCATGCCACCGAACATGCCGCCGCCGGCACCGTCGAGAATCTCCTGGACGACCAGTCGGTCAATACCTGTTTTCGAGATGACCTCTTGGGCGATCTGGCCTTTGGACATCATCCACTGCTGGTTCATCGTCAGCTGTGGAGTCGACTCGATGTAGAGGGTCACCTTTTCGACAGTCTGGGTTTCGAACTCAGGTTCGGCGTCTTCGTCATCCGAGTCGACGGGGACTTCCTCTTCGACTTCGTCGGTTTCGATCCACAGCGGCGGGGCCTGCTGGAGATACATGCCGAGAATGCCCTCGGCTTTCCCCTCGTCGTCTTCGACTTCGTCGAGGACTTCGTACTCGTATTCGAGCTCCTCGCCGGCCAGTGGGTGATTGAAGTTGACACGTGCGCGACCGCCGATGATCGTCTCGACGTGACCCTGCTGGTTGTCGACGCGGACGTTCGCGCCAGGGTATCGGTTGTCCTCATCGATTTTGTCGGCGCTGATCGTCCGAACCTGGTCAGGGTCATACTCGCCGAAGGCTTCCTCGGGCGAGACGATAACCGAGTCCTCGTCGCCGACCTCGCCGCCGATGAGCGCGTCGTCGACCGACTCGAAAACGTGGCCCTCGCCGATGATAATCGTTCGTGGAGAGAACTCGTGTTGGTCGGTGTCGATGCCCGCGTCTTCGGCGACTTCGAGAATCGTCGTATCGACGACGTCGTCCTCTTCAGTAGTTCGAAGGGTGTAGTCGAGTTTGACGAACTCACCGCGGGTGAATCCGTCCTGTTCGGTCGTCGATTCGTCCGCAGCAGACTCATCAGCCGCGGCACTGTCGGCCTCGGCCTGTTCATCACTCATACTCCGAACAACTGGTGAGGCACCCTTAAGAAGCACGGTTCGCGGCGGCCGAGCCACAGACTCTTTTTGTTCGGGGCCAACCCCTCGATATGTACGAAGTCGAACTCAAACTCCAAGCCAACCACGACGCACTCTACGAGCAACTCGATGCGCTGGGAGCCGACCACGTCGACAGCCGTCGACAGGTCGATACCTACTACAACGCACCACACCGGAACTTCGCCGACACTGACGAGGCACTCCGCATCCGGCACGAAGAACCCGCCGAGGGTGAGCCGACCACCAAACTCACGTACAAAGGACCGCTGGTCGAGCGCGAATCGAAAACCCGTGAGGAACACGAAACCGTCGTGGCTAGCGAACCCGCACTCGAGGGCGTTCTCTCGGGGCTCGGCTTCGAGCCGACCGCTACTGTCGAAAAAAACCGAGAGTTCTACAGGCTGGATGGCTATACGATCTCCCTTGACAGCGTCACTGGCCTCGGCGAGTTCCTCGAAATCGAACAGGAGACAACAAAAGACGAAATCGAGGCTGTCCGCGAGGGTGCAGTCGACCTGCTGTCGCAGCTGGGAGTCGATCCGAGCGAACAGATCCGCACCTCATATCTCGGGCTCTTGCTTGAGGCCGAAGCCTGATATATGCACACTGGTTATTTTATGCTTCAAAGAGTTTTCCGCAAGTTATAGAATAACGGCCTTCGAACAATCGCCAATGAGTCGGAATATTCAAGTTAGCGAACTCGACCGCAGTGCAGTCGAGGACCAATCGGTCGAGATCGTCGAACGAAAGGGGATCGGCCATCCCGATTCGATCTGCGATGGGATCGCCGAAAGCGTCTCGCGGGCACTCTCACAGCTGTATCTGGATCGGGTCGGCAAAGTGCTCCACTACAACACGGACGAAACCCAACTGGTCGCCGGACGGGCCGCACCCGCTTTCGGCGGCGGTGAAGTCGTTGAGCCGATCTACATTCTGATCGTCGGCCGCGCGACCAAAGAGTACGACGGCCAGCAGCTGCCCGTCGACTCGACAGCGCTTGCGGCGGCACGGGAGTATCTCGCCGACCAGATTCCTGAACTGGAGTATGGCACTGACGTAATCGTCGACGTCAAACTCGGCGAAGGATCGGGCGACCTCCAGGAGGTCTTCGGAGAAGAGGGCGCAACCGTCCCCATGGCCAACGACACCTCCTTCGGCGTCGGCCACGCGCCGCTGACCGAAACCGAACAGATCGTCCACACTGCCGAACGGGAGCTCAACACCACCTACGTCGCCGAGAATCCCGAACTCGGCCCCGACGTGAAAATCATGGGTAAACGCGAGGGCGACCACATCAACATCACGGTGGCTGCCGCGATGGTCGATGCCTACATCGAAGACATCGACGCCTACGCACAGGCCGTCGACGATGTCGAAGCCTACGTCACCGAACTGGCCGAAGAGATCACGGATCGGGAGGTCAGCGTCGACGTCAACACGGCCGACGACCTCGAAGAGGGCTCGATCTATCTGACCGTTACCGGCACCTCGGCCGAACAGGGCGACGACGGCTCGGTCGGTCGTGGCAACCGCGCCAACGGGCTGATTACGCCAAACCGACCGATGAGCATGGAGGCGACCTCCGGCAAAAATCCGGTTAACCACATCGGCAAAATCTACAACCTACTTTCGACCGAGATCGCCGAGTCGGTCGTGGCGGAAGTCGATGGCATCCGAGACCTGCAGGTCCGGCTGTTGAGCCAAATCGGCAAGCCAATCGACCAGCCGCATGTCGCCGACGCACAGGTCGTCACCGATGAAGGCGTCGACCTCGCGGATGTGGATGCAGACATTCGAGAGATCGTCGACCGCGAGCTGGCCGATGTAACGGACATCACCCGGCAGGTTATCGACGGCGACATTGCAACGTTTTAGAATATAAACACGAAGAGACATTCTTTTAGCGGTCGGTTCGTCTAATCAGATAGATGCGCCGTCGTTTTAATGCGGGTGCGATAGCCGGCCTTGGCATTGGGACCGCCTCGCTGACGCTCTGGTTTATCGTGACAAGCGAGGCGACAAGCGAACTCGTGTTTCTAACCGAGGCCGTCGTCCCGCTGTTGTTTTCAGCACTGCTTGTCGGTGCGAGCTACTGGGCGTGGGCCGACCGAACTCCCGATACCGAGATGCAGCGGCTGATGCTGTGGTGTTTAGCCGGAGGTGCACTTCTTGGCGGTTTCGAGTTTCTGAGTCTCTACTCGCAGTTCGACGAGGGAGCGATCGTCCACCGGACGCTCCAAACGCTGAACGCTAGCGTCGCCCGCGGTGCGATTATCGGACTGGCGTTCGGTTTCTATGACGTCGAACGCCGGCGGACCAAACGCCGCGAACAGGAACTCGAACGCCAAGTCGAACGCCTCGAAGAGTTCGCGAGCGTCGTCTCACACGATCTCAGAAGTCCGCTGACAGTTGCCCGCGGACGGATCGAGCTCCTGAAAGCAAGCCATGACCTCGATGACGAACACGTCGACCAGATCGAGTTCGCCCACGAGCGGATGACTGAAATAATCGACGACTCACTCGCGTTGGCCCGCGGTGGCCACGACGTAACCGACCCTGAGCCGGTCGACATCGAGTCGGTCGCCGAGACCGCTTGGCAGACCACAGGCTCAGAGGCAGCCGAGTTCGTTGTCGAGACTACCGCAACAATCGAAGCCGACCGCGAGCGAGTTAAACGACTGTTCGAAAACCTCTTTCGCAACAGTCTTGAACACGGCCGAGACGCCAACACAGCGACCGATGAGACACAGACAGTCGACGATGCCGCAGCCACAACACCAGCAATCACACTCACGGTCGGCGAGTTCGACGGTGGCTTTTATGTCGAAGACGACGGCGTCGGCGTGGCCGAGGCCGACCGCGAGTCGATGTTCGAAGCCGGCGAAACGGCAAGTGGATCGGGCAGCGGCCTCGGCTTGGCGATTGTCCGCCGGATCGCCCAGGCCCACGGCTGGGAGGTCACTCTCACGGAGTCGGCGGCAGGCGGCGCACGCTTCGAGTTTCGGCTCTAAACCCAAACCGATTTACTCGGCGGTCGAGTTTGCTCAGGCGTGACCCGTGTCTGTCTCATCGGGGCCGACGATGTCGACCTCCAGTACGAACTGCTGTCCCGTGAGACCGCCCGTGCTGCGCTGTCGACCTACGAGCTTTCGGAACCATTCGAGAACTCTCTCGAAGTCGAGACGGTGAGTCTCGGAGCGGCCGTCTCGCTTTTGAACGATCTCAACTGGTATTTGGTCCGGTTCGCCGAGTATGCACTCATAATGGAGTCCTCGATCAGCGAAACTGAATGGCTCTCTCGTGAGTTGGCAACTGCAGTCCGGGACCGCGAGCTACCACCCGAAGAGACTGACCAACTGCTCTGTGTGTTCGGACTCGACAAAAACCGCCTTGTCGAGCCGATGTACGTCACTCGCGTGACCGATTCGGTGCCAAGTTACGATCTACGGAACGTCGACGAGACGGTCGTCGTCCGCGTTGCAGACACCGAGTTCCGCGAGTAATTCCATATCTCGGCAATTTTGTTGACAGTTATTCAAAAACCCGTGCGAAACGCCAACTTGTGCTGATAGAAGCGACACAAAGCCAGTGAAAACCAGACTGTTGCTAGGATTTTNAGCAAAACAGTATGGATATTTGTTCTACAAGTCATCAATATCTTTATTATCTCTAAAATAGTATAACGTGTCAAGTAATGAAAAATTCACAGACTGGTGTAGTACAAGAGGATACAACCGGCAGTCCCCAACAGGTCGACACCTAGGTTGTCGATGCAATCGACAGACCACCGAAGCGGCTGTTTCCGGCATCTGTTCGAGCGGCTTGAAGACCCTGTTGTCAAGTTCGAACTCGTCGGTGGAGAGCCGATTATTCGAGATGCCAACGACGCTTTTATCCGGGTGTTCGGNTCCGAATCAAGCACCGTCGTCGACGAACCGCTCAACGAGTTGATTGTCCCGGCTGAGAAACGACAGGAAGCCCAACAGTTTGACGAGCGCACAGAGGCCGGCGAGTCGAACGCTGCCGTTGTCGAGCGGATGACCGAGACGGGCGAACGCAAGTTCATCTACCGTGGCGTGCCGTACGACGACGCCCATGGTTTTGCGATCTATTCAGATATCACCGACGAACTCCAGCGAGAACGACACCTCGATGTGCTGCACCGCGTGCTCCGACACAACCTCCGAAACGATCTGACGGTTATTCTCGGGATGGCGACCGAAATTATTGATGCCACCGATAAGCCAGCTGTTCGGGAGGCCGCAACCAAAATCAGATCAACCGCAAATCAGCTCTCACAACTCAGCGAGGAGGCAAAAACCATCCAGGGTGTTCTCGGCGAGGCCATTGCCGTCCGGCCGGTGTCGGTCGGTCCGCTCGTCGACGACGTGACCTGCGATTGTGTCCAGCGGTTTGATGACGCCACAATCAGCACCGAAATCGACGACGCGCTGATGGTGAGCGCGGACGACCAGTTGCAGATCGTTCTCAGAAGCCTGATCGATAACGCGATCCGACACAATGATTCGACAGACCCCAAAGCGACGGTTTTAGCAACCCGGATCAGCGCATCAACAGTCGAAATCGTCGTCAGCGACAACGGCCCGGGTATTCCCGCGGTCGAACAACAGATTATCACTGACGACAAAGAGATTACCCCGCTTACCCACGGCAGCGGGTTGGGACTCTGGCTTGTTAAATGGATTGTCGACGGCTACGGTGGCCGAATCGAAATCGATACACCCAGCGGCGGCGGCACCGACGTTCGACTGTATCTAACGTACGATGAGTCCGCCTGAAAACGCGAGTAACTGAGGCCTAAAACAGTGCCTCGGCTGGGTTGAGAACGTGCGCCGGCCCACCAACTTCCCAGACATCGGTATCAATGCCGATTTCGGCAATTCGGGTTTCGACTCTGTCGACGTATTCTGCCCGTGTATTAACGTAGACGCTTGCACCAGTATCGGTTGAGAAATAGACGTCGACGCCGTCTTCGCGGAGTTCCCGAACGGCATTGAACACCGCAATCGTCTCGGGCTGCCAGTAAACCCACCCAGCTGGACCGGTCATCGTCGCAGCGGTCAGCGACAGCGAGTCGTGTTCGGCCAACTGGAAAACGCGCTCAAACGAGGCCTCCCGCAGGGCGTCGCGCATCTCGACGATCTGATCGGGGATGTGGGCCATCCGCGCTTGGAACATGTGGCTTTCTGCGGCTTCCTTGTGGGCGGCTTCTGTCTCTTTGTACGAGGGGACGTGGGCCGCGACGATTTTCAACTCGTCTTCGAGGTCGGATTCAACTCGGTAGGACCGACAGTCCTCGTCGTTGAGCCCGGCATACAGGTGTGAGAACGCACCGGTTACCGCACGGGCGGCCGACGACGAGCCGCGGCGAGCGACCGTAGAGACCTCGGGAAGGCTCATATCGAGCCCAGCGGCCTCGACGAGTGCGAGGGCGGCTGCGGCAAAGCCTGACGACGAGGAGCCAAAGCCGATGTTTGAGGGAAACGAGTTTTCGCTTTCGAATCTGACCGCATGATCAAAGCCTGCCAACTCGCGGACGTGGTCGACGACCATCTCGATTCGTTCGGCCGCTCGGCCGTCGACCTCCTCGCCGTCGATCAGATACCGGTCGTCGCTCCGGTCGGTACCTTCGAGCCACTCGACCGTTGTTGTCGTGTTTGTGGGTGCAGTACAGACACTGATTGAATCGTGGTACGGAAGCCGAAGCTCCGAATCACGCATGCCGTGGTATTTGACGAGCCCCTGGATCGGATGGGCGCGTGCGGTTGCCTTCATACTCATTGTCGGAGTAGTGTCCGGTTGCGGGTTAGTCGTTCCGAATTATGGCCCAGCTTGCAGCGGGCAAATCCGTCCGTCCGCCGAGGACAGAAGCGATAACAAGTATTTAGAGGAGAGTCATCGAATACTTGCGGTATGACCGAGTACACCGTCGAGTTCGTTGGCACTGGAGAGACGATTACGGTCTCCGACAAACAGACGATTCTGAAAGCCTGCCTTGAGGAAGGAATCGCTCACGAGTACTCCTGTCGAGTCGGAATGTGTCTGGCCTGTTCGGCTGAAATAATCGACGGCGAGGTCGCCCAGCCCGCCGCTCGCGGCTTTACCGAAAAAGAACGCGAAAACTACGCGCTCACCTGTATGGCTCGTGCCCAGTCGGATCTCAAACTCAAACGTGGCGTCTACCCACCGAGTATCGAAGCCGACGAGTCAACAACTGAAGCGGTTCCGGCCGACGACGATTAACACGGTTACTGCGGACGAGTTGGTTACAAGCGACGATCTGATTACTGCGGTTTGAACTGGTGTTGGAAGACGTCTGCGGAGTCGTCCCACTCGAAGTTGCCGCCGTGGGCTCGAACCATCCGTTCTTTATACGCATCGAGATCAGGAGATCCTTCCCGTTGGGCGTCTGCGTCGGTCATCTCTCCGAGTGTGAGCTGCTCGATTCGGTCGACGACGAACGTCTGGCCGTCGATTTCGAAGCTGTCGCCCTCTTCGGCGTAGGCCTGTCCGCGGGTGATCTGTGTCATCTCACCGCTGGCTACAGCTTCGATAACGCGGTCGTTGGGCAACAACGTCTCAGGGTCGATTTCTGACATACCTCCGTTTGGCTCTGCAGTCTCAAAAACGTACGGCGTCTGGCAGCGTCCCAACCCGCGGGATTCAAGAGTGTTGGGCAACCCCTCTCTATCAATGCGTCAGGACCACCTCATCTCCGCGAACCAACTGTCGCGGGCCGACATCGAGGCGGTGCTCGACCGAGCCGCCGAGATCGACGCCGACCCCGCCGCATGGGCGAGCGCCCACGACCGGGCCGTTCTCGGGCTCTGTTTTTTCGAACCGAGCACCCGCACGAAAATGAGCTTCGAGACCGCGATCAAACGCCTCGGTGGCGCAACAACCGATATGGGTTCGGTTGAGTCGTCATCCGTTAAAAAGGGCGAAAGTCTCGCCGACACTGTCCGCGTTGTCGAAGGCTACGCCGACGCGCTCGTGCTCCGACATCCCAGTGAGGGAGCAGCCAAAATGGCCTCGGAGTTCGTCGACGTGCCCGTCATCAATGCGGGTGATGGCGCGGGCCAACACCCGAGCCAAACTCTCTTGGACCTCTATACGATTCGTGAAAACGTTGGTCTCGATGATCTCTCGATTGGGATTATGGGCGATCTGAAATACGGCCGAACAGTCCACTCGCTGGCTGAAGCACTCACCAACTTCGATGTGCGACAGCATTTCATCAGCCCCGAAAGTCTTCGGCTGCCCCGTGGTGTCCGGTTCGATCTCCACCAGTCTGGTGCGCAAGTACGCGAACACACCGAACTCGATTCGGTGTTGCCGGATCTCGATGTACTGTACGTCACACGCATCCAGCGCGAGCGGTTCCCCGACGAGACCGAGTACGAAAAAGTCGCCGGCGAGTACCAGATCGACACCGAGATGTTGGCGGCTGCCGGCGACAATCTCGCCGTTATGCATCCGCTGCCACGCGTCGACGAGATTGACCCCGCCGTCGACAGCACTGATCATGCGACCTACTTCGAACAGGCCCACAACGGCGTGCCGGTGAGAATGGCTCTGCTCGATTATCTGCTGGAGGAACACCAATGAGCGACGAAGAACTCCGCGTTTCGAAAATCCGCAACGGCACCGTCATCGATCACGTCCCCGGTGGTCACGCGCTCAATGTGCTGTCGATTCTCGGCATCGACGGCTCCGAAGGGTTGGGCGTCTCGGTCGGGATGAACGTCGCCAGCGACCGACTCGGCCGCAAGGACGTTGTGAAAGTCGAAGACCGCGAGTTGAGCCAGTCGGAAGTCGACGTCATCTCGCTTATCGCTCCCGAGGCGACAATCAACATTATCCGGGATTTTGAAGTTATCCAGAAAAACCGCGTCGACCGCCCTGAGACAGTTATTGGGTTGCTTCGGTGTCCGAACCGCAACTGCATCACCAATGACGACGAACCCGTCGAGAGCAACTTCGCGGTGGTCGACGACGGCGTACGATGTGCCTACTGTGGGACGATTATCCGTGATTCACTGGCCGATCATATCGATCCCGAGTAGTTCGCCAGAAAGAATTTTAATCCGGCCACCCCTCTTTGTGTGTATGTCTACGAAAGCGAAACTGATCGCCGTGTTGTTGGTTGTTGTCATCGCATACGCCCTGTTTTCAGGCGACACTGAACCGGTTGAGGTCGAACTCGACGAGTAACGGGAAGAACGAACACTTACCCAGACGGCCAGCCTACCGGTTGCTATGTACGGGGTTGTCACCCGAAACGTTCCTGAGGTCGACTGGCCCGAGTTCGACCGCGCCTTTTATGAAGTAAAAGATGTCACTGGCCGTCCAGCCGAGCCGATTGCCGAGGCTNTCAACATGGTCTCGTGTTTCGGCGATAACGCGGCAGCCAGTGCGAACCCCGAGATGGTTCCGGTCGACGCCGAAGGCCGAGAAGCNACCCGGGATCGGACCTACTTCGATTGGGCCTACATCTGTCCGACGCACGAGGCCTACCGGGAGGGATTGCTCGAAATTATCGACGACTGTGCGGCGAAAAACGACGATGTCAGACTCGATGACGTTGGCTTTCCACGCGAGGGCTACTGTCATTGCGAGCGGTGCGAACAGCGGTTCGCCGAAAGCGACATCCAATCCTGGGTCGAGTGGCGCGCTTCGGTGATTACCGAGTTCGTCGCCGAAGCCCGCCAGCGTGTGCCGGGTCGTCTGTATCTCACGCTGTATCCAGATCCGTATCCGGGCCACCTCTACGAGCGGGCGGGTCTTGATCTCGATGCACTCAGCCAGCACGTCGACGAGTTCGTCGTCCCCTTGTATGATCTCGACTACGGCACCACCTACTGGCTCGAAACCATCGCCCGCGGCTTTCGAAGCACGCTAGGTGGCTCCTACAGTCTCGATGCGCAGAATCCGGAGACGCCCTTTTCAATCGAGTTGTACGCCGTCGACGTCGATGTCGACAACCTGATTCATGCCGCTGAGGTCGCAGACGCGTACGCTATCGATGTCCTCTTTGGCTACGATGCCGCCCAAGCCTCGGCAGCGATCCGTCGCAAAAATGCCGACGACCGACCCGGCAAACAGTACGGCCCGGAGTAGTCTGTGGCTACTGAGGCGTAGTCGACTACTACTGATCACCCGCCGTAGCTCAGCAGCCAGATAACACCGATCCCGGCCAGAAAAATCAGCAGTGCAACGCCACCAAGGGCGAACAGAAGCCGTAGGCCGGCTTGGTTGTTTGAGTCGTTATCAGAACTCATTGTAGATGGGTGGCCTCCAAGACACTTAGCTACCCCGCCGACAGGCCAGCTAATGGAC